>Ga0315914_1005236_pt1 | contig 18971 bp, 9 predicted proteins | sample MpolenodulesMG_FD_203920 | JGI IMG/M metagenome (GOLD analysis project Ga0315914, IMG submission 203920) | Medicago polymorpha root nodule microbial communities from Los Angeles, California, United States - elongated nodules | ecosystem: Host-associated > Plants > Roots > Nodule | place: USA... | reverse complement strand
GATATGGGACACATCGTTGCATCTTGTTACAATAGGCCGATGTTAGAGATGACCACCCTTGATATTGGAGTCTCAGAGACTTTTTTCCCACTTAGAGGTAGGCCTCCGGTTAACCCGAAAAGCAACATGATTTGCCTTGGTCTAACTCCAACTCATTTTGTCCTTCTTTCGTTGAAAGATGGCTGTCCACTACCTCCATCATCCACAGAGTGGAGAAATCACAGGAGCATCGAGGCGGCAACATGGGAGGATGAATTTTTGGATCAACACGATCGTTTCCAATCACTCATGGAGATTGAGCTACGAGAGAGACCGGTTGCACCAAAAAAATTAACAAATCAAGACAATCCTATTTTGTTGAATGACACTCCGGTTAAAGCAAACGAAGACTTTGAAGATGTTTTGGAACATTTAGATTATTTAATTTCATTAGGTGAAATATGACACTTTTTGGTCGGTGTTCATCCGTTTTTTGGTCGATATGTGCCGACGCCTTTTTTTGGGATATATAATGTAATGACAATTTTTTTGGATAATATGTATTTAACCTTTAATGATATATATATATATATATTTGAGTTTCGCATTTATTATAAATTCATGTACTTTACGCGTAATGTGAAAAATTTGACGAATTTCAAACAATTGTGAAGCGTTAACGCATTATCGATTTTGTGTAATGATACCGAATAATTGATAAACTATAAAATGTTGAAGTTTGGGATTGCTGGATGTTGTTATTTCGGTTTGATTTCATGCGGAATTGCCGTTTGAAATTACAAGTACAAACATGCCAAAATGGCCGGAAAAACCATTGCAGACTGCACTGGTTCTGTTTACTTGTGTGAATGGCAGTTAACTGCCGCTGGTTCCAGCGGCAGTTAACTGATGCCGGTTCCTTGGACGGCAGTTAACTGTCGTTGAGGACTTTTAGATAAATTACTTGTGTCAATGTGAACTTTTGTACGGAAAAAAACAATTTTCTAATGAAATTGGGGAAGAATTATTTTTATTTCCAAGAAAACAAATTTAAGATTCCTTGATCACAAATCACTAAGTTGCTAATGCTAAGGCCAAAAGGCTGGTGGGCACGTGCACCCTTTCCTTTGCCTATTTTTGGCCACGAATTACAATCTAATTATCCAAGCAATATTAGTAGACTTATAAACACTAAGATCATGACATGTGAAACTATATTAAGAGTAATTAAGAGCATTTGAAGTCACAAGCATGATTGAAACTTTGTCTTCAATTGAGCCACGGGATGTGAAGAGACACAGCTAAGTTTACTTTGATTATGGCCACAAACTTTATTTCCATGACCCAAAGACTCCGTGAGTATATTGAAAATATCATGCTCTTAATTGGTTATATATATTTGCTATTGATCTATCTACTTTTATGATGGGATTTGATTGCTTCACGTCAATTCATTTACTTTATAGATCATATCTTGGTTTAGTTCTAAACAATGGCAAATACCTCTTGCCCCATTGAATTGGAGCCTAGGACCTTGAATGAAGTACAGCTAACCGAAGCAAGGGTATAAAAAATATCACTCTTCACAAAGCATTCTCGGAATTGGATTTGTTGCAGTGGACAATCCTCGCATTCATGTAGTGAGAATATGATTAAGATTGAATGGTTCAGATTTCAAGGTTGGAATTTTTGTTTTGTTTTTTTAAATCGAAATACACCTTGATATCTGCACCATTCTATCTCGTTTAAACGACCATCAACATCATTGATTGCGTGAATGTCTGGATTGCTAATCAATTTTCGAAAAGACATACTAATATTGATCAATTTTCAAAAAAATGAAAATGGACATGTAGAGTTTCATATTGATTATGTTTGTTGTTTCATGTAGGAACTAGCTGCAGAGGTGGTGGAAATGTTTGAACCAAGTGAAGCATCAGCTCTGTTTGTTGAGGTATGATTTCCGAATATTCCACCCATTAGTGTGAAACCTATACTACAATGTAAATGATTTTTTTGACAAATTTCCTTACATTTGTCATCAAATTTAAATCAAACGATGAAATGTGAATATTGTTTTTAGCATTATATCATTTTCATTAAAATGTTATTAAATTATAATTCAAAAGTTATTTTTTTTGAGAAAATTAACATAAATAACTTTAGTACTCTCTTCTTTTGAAAAAATTCACAGCTTCATATTTTTTGTTACTTTGATAAAATCTTACAACAAGCCTAGCTAGGACAACATAACAGATTTGAGAATTTACTTTTTTGTCATTGTTTAATGCTTATATACTCCTAAAAAAATTATACCTATAAAATCCTCCTCCAAATGCTTATATATTGTTTTGTTGATTTATCCTTAGTAATGAAATAGTGTTAATTGATGTTAATGAAGGGGATTGTGCATCCAATAAAGGAGGAGACTCATATGGATGAAAGTGAAAAGCAAGTTGAAAAGTTAATTGAATTCACGAAAAAGACAGAGATTATCCCTTATGAGGAAGTTTGCCAATGTCAATGCTCATGCTCTGCTGAAAGCCAAGCATATATTGTTGATGTAAAAGAGCCACTTTCTGCACCATTTTGATTTTGTGTTATGTTAGTTGTTCATGGTTTTTTTTTATGTTACTTGCCAATAAATCTCTCCCTTTATTGCCAATTTTTCAATTTGCTAATAAAATAACTACATAGTTATGATTGTCCCATGAAATGCATTTGCTTGTTCCTATTTTTACTTGATTTTTTTTATTTTTTTTCACGGATAATTTTTTAGATAAAGGCATGGTTTCTAGGTTTTTTTCTAGGATATTTTTTTCAACCATCCCATAATCCCTAATTAGTTCAAATATCTTACGGAAGTTTCATCCTTCACTCCATTAAAGGAAATATCGTTGTTGTAAAATAATGTGGCAACTTGTAGGTTTGCACCCTTAAAAAAATTCATTCTCAAAATGATGCTTAGAGTTGTTTGAGAGTGCTTATGTCTCTTTTGGATCGATAAAATGCTCATGATACCATGTTAGAATCAATGGCCAAAGAATGTGAGGATGAAGGAAAACGACGAGAGAAAATTGAGAGGTTTCTATTGTTTGAAAAAGTGAAAACAAACTTCTTGATGTAATTCAAAGTACAGATGGGAATTTATATGAGTTGCAGTCTGCTAGAAACAGATGCAATGATACAGTGTGCTACAACCTTTTATTAAACAAAAAAGGTGTGTTACAACATTCTCATCTAAGCAAGACATACCAATGAGCTCTCAGACTAAATTATGAAGGCCGACAAGAACGTAGAAAATTATGCGAACTATTTTACCTGCTTTAAAGGAGAGCAATGGACATACCTGAACTCCCTGAAATGCTTCTTTAAATATTCCTCCAACTTAGTACATCCTCTCTTCGAAAAATGTCCCAGAGAGCACCTTCTAAAGAATCGCCCCCATCTTCATCAGCGCCACCGGAGTGTTCATGAACTGGATCAACCACTTTAGCATCACATAACCCACTTCCATTTTCCACGACTTGAACGCTATTTTGCTCGTCTGAAGCATTTATCAAAGAAGATGAATTATCAAGCATGTCAACGTTGGCCTCACCATACCGATTATCACAAGGCAACTCCCTCTTGTCTTTCTCAAGGTGCTTCTGTTTCAGTTTCTTAATGGCAGCAATGCCCTTAGTTTTCAATTTTACTTCAACAATATGAGTCAACACATTTACCTAAAAAGCCAAATTATAAAAGAAACGCATTTCAGTTTCCTCGTAATAGATTATGCATTCAGAGACACAGCAAAAAATAAAATTAAAAAAATACACATAAAAAAGAATTGACCAGAAAAAACAATGAGCAGAAAGACTGTGAATTGAAGCATAACAGTATAAACATGAAATAAAAAATCATAATTCTAGAAAAACCAATGTGAGAAAGACTACGAATCGAAGCATACTGCATAAGACATATCACAATGGAGCTTAGTGACAGAATCACCCCGCCCAAGCTCCTGAGAAAATCCATAAGCAATATATGTTTTTGGGCCCATGTCTGGCTGTAGAACAGCTTTAGGAAACTTTGCAGCAAGGTTTAGAACACCTTTGAAAGGATCTGTATATTCTCTAAACTGCAAGGGAGATATGAACTCGGCACAATGGCGGGGCAAACTTTCCTCAAATAAATTAGAAGGAGGCCAATCTTTCAGTTTCAAAACCTGAGGCCAGTTAAGCCAATCCAGGCGACCCTTTGTGTACCCAGTAAAGAATTGGTCCACATCAATATCTCCCTGCATTCAATGAAAACTCTGATAAAAATTACAGAAATTACCGGCAACAGATAGACATGTCAAGTAAAAGAAGAGAAAATTAGCAAAAACTAAGAACATTGAATTTACTCTAGTCTATCAAACTAAAGAAAGGAAAGAGAATGAATGCAAGAGAACAACATTTTCAAGAAGAGAGCATCAAAAAGAAGTAAATCCTAACCCGAACTTCGGCTAGATGATCAGAAAATGTGTATGAAATTCAACTGCACGAAAATCTGTAACTAAATTATTCCCTAAATGAATTAAAATTATTGTAAAATTCAAAATTTAGCAAAGGTCAAAATACAATCTCAAGACTAAAAAACAAACAAAATTCATGGTCGAGAATGAGAAATTGAACAAACCTCACACCGATCTAAGCAATCAATTGCCATCACATCCAAAAGTGTTTTGTGCTTGGTATTGCTTATCCGACGGAATGCACGCCACATGACAAGCGGTTTCCAGCTTAAACCAGCTGTACATTCTAAATAGAGAGTCAAAACAATGAAGCATGGGCAAAACAACTTAAATTAATACAACGATAGATAAAAAACAAGAAGAAATGGATTGCAAGAAGTGAGACTCTTGGCGGAAAAAATACCTTGGATTGCAAGCATGCTTTGCAATTGCTGTTATCACAGCACACTGGACATGCCTCAGCAATTTCCTCCTCTTTCAAGTGAGGATACCTTCATAAGACAGCAAAAACATACTCTCATCAAAATTTCAACATCCAAAATCCAAACCAATATTAGTATATTTTCAACATAATAATAACTTTATCCAAATTTCTTCGACTGTACAAAGTCTCATTCAATAACGACCACGGATAGCACTTGTGTAAAATATTTTCAAGTTCTTTTTAATAAAACAAATGTTTTCTGTTTGAATTTTAAAGTCTCATTCAATTACGCCGGCAAAGATTCCGATCATGAGGTCGTCGTGTTGAGTCCCCTGTTCTTCTTTTTTCTAACATGAAGGTGAATTTTCTCGTTGGCTTCTTCTGGCAGAGGGGAAATATGAAGCACGGACACCGGAAATGACATGGATACTGACATGCCGACATAGCTAATAATTTGAAAAAAATCACATAAGTTAATGTAATTACAAGTGTCGGTGTCAGACGACATGTGTCCAACACCGGGATACGCCTAATCCGAGAAGTGTCCGTGCTTCATAGAAAAAAACAAATCATTCAGGGACATATATGGCATTTCATTCCGTTTGTTTTCGTAGAGATGATGAGATTTGACTTGAAACGTTAATAGGAGATTGGAAACAATTCATTTTTAAGGAAAGAGTAATTAATTGACAGTTTATGTGAGTTAAACAGTGTATTTAATGCTCTTTAAGTTGTGGAACATTGCACATGTTAGAAAAACTCAAAAAGAATAGAATTGAGAGATATTGTTTGTAATTTTAATCAAATTCATCTTCGTCTTTTTTACGACCTTTCTCTTCCTCTAAGGTAAATGTCTCCTATTTCGTTTATAATTCATCTATTCTTATCGCCGTTTCGTAGCTTTCGCACAATTTAGTGTACTTATGATCGTTAGATATTGTTTTTGTTTGTTTTCTGCTTTTTTTTTCTTTCAGGATAATTATGATAATAATGTTCGGTTTTATGTGTCTGATTAATTTTTACTCTGAATCCTGATAGTGTGATAGTCGTTTATGTTTTTCAATCACTACTTCTTCTTATTTGTTATCAACCTATTTTCTTTTGAGCCATCGTTAATCGTTTACGTTTTACACATAATAAAAAAAGCACTGTTCATGTTTGTTTTTTTTATTATTATAAATATAACATCCATATATAATATACCATATCGTATTCATATATATACACACATGTGATAATGATAAATGGATATGTTGTGCCTGCTGGATCTGCTGAAACACTCAATTTCGTACCCGATTTATGCTCTATTGTTGTCATTCATTATGCAAGAATGTTTTTTTGTTGCCTGTATTTTATCTATTTTATTTATTTTGCTTATGTCTTGTTATTTTCTGTGTTGATCTTTTTGTGATTTCAAGTTTAAGGACTAATGGATAGGGAAAAGGTTCGTATTAACATTGTAGTTATTGGTCATGCCACCTCTGGGAAGTCAACCACTACTGCTCATTTGCTCTACAAGCTTGGAGGCATTGAAAAGGATGTCATTGAGAGACTTGAGAAAGTAGCTGTTGAGGTTAACATGCCTTCATTCAAGTATGCTTGGGTGCTTGAAAAACTCAAGGGTGAGCGTGAAAGAGGTGCCACAAGTACAACTGCACTGTCATTGATGCCCCCGAACACGGAATACATTAAGAACATGATCACTGGAGCGTCCCTAGCTGACTGTGCTGTTCTCATCATTTATTCCACTACTACTGGTGGTTTTAAAGCCTGTATGATTGGTCAGACCTTTGAACATGCTCTTGCCTTCAATCTTGGTGCGAATCAAATTATCATCTGCTGCAACAAGGTATTTGTATTTTTAGCCCGTTTAAGATTGTATTTGATTATTTTTATAATTCATTTGTATAAGCACTAATTATCATCTATCTTGACAGATGGATGCCACTACACCCAAATACTCCATGGATAGGTATGAAGAAATATCGGAGCAAGTTTTATCCTATTTGATCAAGGTTGGCTATAAGCCATATGAAATTCCATTTATTCCCATCTCTAGTTTTGATGGAGATACTTGATTGAGCGCTCCACTAATTTTGACTGGTACAAGGGTCCCACCCTTCTTGAAGCTATTGACATAATGAAAGAGCTTGAGAGGCCATCAAATTTGCCTCTCCGACTATCAATTCAGGATTTCTACAATATTGGAGGAATCGGAGATGTGCCTGTGGGACATGTCGAGACTGGTTGCTTGCGCCCTGGAATGTCTGTGACTTTTGCCCCAACTGGGCTGCAAGCTGAAGTCAAATCTGTGGAGATGTACCCTGGAACTAGGCTGCAAGCTGAAGCGAACTCTTCGGAGATGCACCGTGAACCTCTAGATATGGCCTATCCTGGTGACATTGTGAGATTTAATGTCAATGTTTCTGCTACGGATCTCAAGCAAGGCTATGTTGCCTCAAACCCCGAGGATGACCCAGCCAAGGAGGTTGCTCACTTTACATCTCATGTTATCATCACAAATCACCCTAGCCAGATTGAAGAAGGCTATACACCTATTCTTCACTGCCACACCTCCCACATTCCTGTCAAATTTGCTAAGCTTATTTACAAGGTTGACAATCGTTCTCGTGAGCTAATTGAGAAATGCCCACCATTCTTGAAGAATGGTGACACTTGTCTTATTAAGATGATTCCGACCGAGCCTATGGTGGTAGAGCCTTTCTCTCTATATTCTCCACTCAGCCGTTTTGTTGTCCAAGACTTGCATCAAATTGTTGCTGTTGGTGTTGTCATCAATGTGACGAGGAAGATTACCAAGTCAACATTGAAGAAGAATTGAATTGTGCAAGGATGATCTATCTAGGGAAGTCTATTATCGCTATTGCAATAAATGGTCTTTCATCTGTTGTATGTCTATTTCTCGTCTAGTATACTTGTTTGGCAGGTTAAGCGTGAAATCTGCAACGTCATCTTGCAGCTTGCTTCTAGATCGACGGTGGTAGGGCCGTTTCTTTTTCATTTTGTTTTTATGCAATGTGATTACTGTGTCTAGTAGTGTGAATACTTGGATTTTGTAAGCAGCAAGTTTCTAGACCTGCCTATATCCTTTTGTGTGTTTATTCCTTGGTGTGATGTTTTAAGTCTTTGTGTAGATCAATTGTCAGGCTTATTCTGGACACATTGGATGGTTCTATAATCGAAATGAGGTCATTGATGCTTTAGAGATTTGCAAGAGGGTTACTGGGTTAGAAGCATGACATTGAATGCAACGACTATTAGTGTGAAATAGGCAGAACATCCTTTGTATGCTAGGATATTGTCACAGAAACAACAAATGCCACCTAATATCAAGTGATGCGTAGATGGAAGAGTTTCATAGCCACTCAATATTTAGGATTTTGATATTTTCATGTTTTTTATATTGATATTTTCATGTTTTGTGGTAATAAACTCTGATTTGGCAATGAACATGTTGTGCTGGTTTGTATGTATGCACATCAGAATGGTTTATTGTTATGTGTCCCGTGCATTGACATTACTTGGTAATGAACGTAGACTATCTTTATCATTCCCCATAAGAAGATAACTTCCAATTAAATGGTATTTTGGGGTTTGTGAGCAATTGAAAAGGGCTATAAAGCAAACTTCCATTTCCTACCCGCTTTAGTTAAGATACATTTGCATTTAGTTGTTCTATTATCTCTTCTTAAATCAAAGGTATAGAAAGCTTCCTTTTCCTCTCACTATAATCATATTTCAGACGTGTCAAATATAAAACTCAATAATTCTCTGCCATAATTCAATTTTTAATTCCTCAAGTTTTGGATGTTTAACTCATTCTGTTAGATTCTACCTTTATTGATAAACAACGATCTTATATAAAAAATAAGTTTAAATTATTATTTATTTTTTATAATAGTTTAGATGAGTTCACTCTCAAAAATTCACTGTATTTAGACTAAATCTCAAAACTCAAGGAACATCAACAAATATATTTAAAGATCACTCACAAAAAAAATCATCACGTCGACCTTACAGTTCAATCAATGCGGATGTGAGTCCTTACCGGACGAACTAACCTTCATAGTTAGAACTTATAAGTTTAATTTTTTTATATGAGAACAAGTTTTTTTTGAAAGACCAAACAAAATGAATTCAATTAAATGGTACAAGACATGCCAGAAGTCGATAGTACACTATTTATTTATTTATTTAAAAGAGAACAAAATAAAATCATATAACAAAAATAAGCCATAAAATTTATGTTTAAAAGTTTAGGAACATAATAGGCCAAATACCTCCTCAGGTCCTTTAAGTTTTACGTTTGTTTCACATAAGTACTTTAAGTTTTTAAGGTTTCATATATGTTCTTTAAGTCTCGAGTTTGTTTCGGATAGGTCCTTTAAGTTTATAAGGTTTCAGATATGTCTTTTAAGTTTCGAGTTTGTTTCAGATAAGTCCTTTAACTTTGGCTTAACGAAGGTTGATAGAAAGGACATATCTGAAACAAACTCGAAACTTAAAGGACCTATCTGAAACCTTATAAACTTAAAGGACCTATCCGAAACAAACTCGAAACTTAAAGGACCTATCTGAAACTTTAGAAACTTAAAGGATCTATCTGAAACAAAAATGATACTTAAAGGACCCGGGGAGGTATTTGACCAATATAATATATATACAAAATGTACAGCTCTCAATCAATCCCATGACAACAGCAACAACACACACAAATTCCACCGTCACCTCCTAACTCACCCTTTCACACTCTTCATATAACACTTCACACTTCACACATCACACATCACACACTTTCATACCTTACACACACACACAACAGAAGGTATAGCTCCTCCAAGAGATCATGGTGAGTGAGCAGAAAACAGCAGCTTTAGAGTGCAGTGGATCAACAAGAATGAGTGGTCCTCTCGTCGGAGACGGCGAGAAGACCAGTCGACGCCGGAGAACGGAGGTGATGCTGCTGATTCTTCGAGGTTTATGCATGGGAAGTTCTGTTGTTTCTTTGTCACTAATGATCACAGCTAAACAAAGCAGCTCTGTCTCTATATATGGCTTTCACTTACCTGTTCATTCTAAGTGGACTTTCTCTCCTTCATACGAGTAATTTTCTTTCTTATTACTTTTATTTTCTTCTTATGCTTTTTCTTTCCTTTTGTTTCTTTTTTTCTTATGTACTTATATTTGTTTTTGTTTTTGTTTTGGAGAGAGAAAGGGAAGAACATAAAAGCAATGTATGTTGTGTTTCTGAACTAACTAAAAAACTGTTTCCTATGTTGAGATAATTTGTGTTTCTGAACTAACTAATCATTTTTTTTTCTTTCTAGAAATTTTAATCTTCATATTATTTTTGGATCATTTTTACTGATGTGATGACGTGGTACAACTTATTAGACATTTTTTTGTTAACACAAACATTCATTGCGACTAAATAAATTCTGTCATTAATCAACAAGCCATATGGATAAAAATAACTTCAAAACAAGTGAATTGGAGATGAAATTGGATTAAGTGAAATATTTAAAAAAAGTTAAATTGAAGGGTGAAAAATCAGTTTTTAAATGAGGATAAATCTTTTTTTTTTTTCAATTAGGGGGATTCAAACTTCAAAAGTTTTTTTCTTTGAGGGGAAAACTTCAAAAGTTTTGATTTTTTTTTTTTGCTAACAAAATAAATTTTTTATTCAATTTGTTAGCTCTTAGGGTTGTGTGGAATTAACAAATGGGGTATGGACAAATTTGACCATAAAAATTGGAGACCATGGCGTTGTGTGAAAAGTCATCATGACATTTGATTGAACGGTCGCAAGCCCGTGATCGAATCTCTCATTTTTTTAAAAGAATTTCTAATTTTTTATGATTCTGTATCTTTTCCTTTCTCTTTCAACTATTTTTCTTACGTATGTTTTGTTTGTTCCTTAGCCTCATGTGTCTTTATAGATTCTAGTAAAATTTCGAGAATTCTACTCTTCCTCTAGCATATTTTGCCCGCGTCCCGTATGTTTTCCAAATATACTCCTGTGTGAGTTAAGTCACGTAGCGTGACTTAACTCACGCACCTTATAAGCTCTACGCGACTTAAGTCACGCATCACTGGCCTATGCGCGAGTTAACTCGCGCACGTTGGTCGGTGTTCAGAGCTGAAGAGCAAACATTTTTCTCACTTTGGTCAGTTTTCAACATTCAATTTACACGTTTTTAACTCATTATACACGTTTTTTTTTACCACATTAGTGGTGTTTATAACCTATACTACCATTCCCACTTATAAATACTCCTCCATACTTCCCTAATTCCTCACAACATATCACTTTCTCTCCCTCCTCACTCTCTCCCTCTCTTTCTCTTCTTCTTTTTGTTATATAGTCTCTAGGCTCTTTTTATCCCTTTAGGTATATAGTAATAGCTGTTGGGGGAAATAGTGGTTAGTCGGATTGGGAAAAAAGACATCATCCTTTGAGGTAAAATTAGGTTTGCTTCCTTTTACTCCCAAAATCTTTTTACCGTGGGTAAAAAGAATCATCATGGGGGTTTAAAAGGAACCAAATTTAAATTTACCTCGAGGGATCTTGATGTCTTTTTCCCCAACAAGACTAATCACTATTTTCCCCAAGAGCTATTGCTATATACCCAATAGGGTAAAAATAACTTTTTACCCTAAGAGGGTAAAAAGATAACAAGTAGATTAGTGAATTCAAATAAAATATATGTATTATTTATTGCAATGTTTGAATGATATTAATAAAACGAGAGTTATATTTATTAATTTTGTTTTTTATTTGTATTTATATTTGCATTTATTTTATGTTTATCATTATGTATTGAATAAATAAAATCGAATTTATTTTCTAATTTCGAATTTATTTTCTAATTTCGAATTTATTTTAAGTGCTTAAATAAATTAAAATTTATTTTCTAATTTCGAATTTATTTTAAGTGCATAAATAAATTAGAATATAGCAAATAAATAATTTAGAATAAAGTGAACAAATAATTTAGAAAATAAATAATTTAGAATAAAGTAAATAAACAACAATTGAAAATAGTAAATAAATTAAAAAAAATCATTGTGCGCCACTTAACTAACGCCATTACTTAACATGCGCATTACTTTACACTTGCGCTAGTTAACTAGCGCAGAGACATTTTTGACATGGTTGCAGGGCGCGAGTATTTTGTGCTGGGGGTAGAGCAGAAATCAAATTTCGAATCTATTTAGCGTGTTTTGGACCGCAATATAAATAATTATTGTACATCACAATTTTGATCGTGACTTAGTTTTTTGTGTGGATTTTTTAAAGGGGTACTGTTAGGCATTGGTTAAGCAATATATAAAAAGGATAGAAATAAGTAAATGACTCTACTTAACATATGTTTAAGGGAGCAATGAACAAATACGGTTTTAAAATTTAAATGGAGTGTTGTAAAAAAATGAAGTTATTTGTTTTGAAAAGGTTAAATGAAGTTAATTTTGTAAGCTGATATTATTAAAATTGAATTTGTAATAAAGTTATATATGAATGTATACAAATCTTTATTTTTATACAACAATCATATTTGATGTAAAGTTTAGAGTGAAACTTTTACTTTAAGAGTTTAATTTTCATATGGTTGAAAGGAGTATAAGGGTACTCCAACAATTGGAATAGTCTTGAGTACCTCCCAATTTTAATTATGTATCACCCCAAGAGAGAATGTTAATTTGAGTCACTATTTTGAGTAGGTCCTATGTATAAGACAAAGACTTTATATTACCAATTAATCATGAATTATCACATCATTAAAACCATTTACTTTAATTCTAATTAATTCAAAAATCATACCTAATTATTTGTGAAGTCAAGTTGGATGAAAACACAGCAAAACCAAGTATCACTAGAAAGTGGTCTTTATTAGCTTTTTATTAGTTTAGTTTTATATTAAAATGAAGATTTCTGATTTTTTGTCTTTGGGCAGATTTCTTGTTGGGGTTTCTGTAGCCGTTGCAGCTCACTCATTACTGCAACTACTCATTGGCACGTCAAGATTTCTTAGGGCTTCTTCTGTGATTCCTTCTAGAAAGCATGCATGGGTTATTTTTGCTGGGGATCAGGTATATATATATATGGTTGTACATATATTTGAATGAATTTTCTTGTTAAAAGAAAATGAATGCTCTTTTAATAATAATCAAAATTAATCTATGAATACAAATTACTTAAGTGTTGGAGACTTGACAACAAGACTCTCCACTAAGAAAAGAACTCTGAACTTCATTCTTGACATCACCAATGTACAGGAGATAGTCTAACCCTATTAAAAAATCATATGTCTTACTGTCAACTCGATGATTAGTCTTATAGCACGCTCAAATGCCTTGTGTCGTGTAACAACCGTGAGACACCTACTTAATTATGATGAGTTATCAACAAAAAAAAAACATGAATATCTTTGACCTACATTGCCTATATGACCTACGTACATAAAAATATAAATTACGTTTGGACGAACAATTTAGTTAAGTGCTTATAACATAAATGTTCTATCATATTAGTGTTGATATATTTTTTTACTTAAAATCATATATGTATGTATGCATAAGCTATTTCGATAACAAAATATAAAATAAAGTCAACTATTTTCATGAGTTATAAATTTTTTTCTTAAACTATTTTAGAGAGTTTACATACATGCCATAAGCTATTTCAGTACTCAAATGAGTCAATCCTAACGGACTCTATACTAAGTACTCATTTAAGCAATAAATATGTAATGAAAACCCAGCTAGCAAATATCCAGTTATATTACCATCAATTGATTGTTTATTTTACATTTTATATATTACCTTTCTCCCATAGTGTATTTATAAATTGTTTATTTTGCAGGCATTTGCTTATGCATTGATGAGTGCTGGATCAGCTGCATCTGGAGTAACCAATCTTAATCGCACTGGAATTAGACATACACCTCTTCCAAACTTTTGCAAACCTTTGCACAAATTTTGTGACCATGTTGCCATCTCAATAGCCTTCAATTTCATCAGCTGTTTTTTGCTTGCCACATCTGCTGTGCATGATGTGATTTGGCTCTCACAACACTGAATTTCTTAACAAAATATAAACTGCATCTTCCATACAATGATCCTTACCCTTTGATTACTACCTTGTAGTCAATGTTCTGGCTTTCAAATATGATAATATGTTATGAATGATGTGTATTATCTTGTTCATTGACTTGCATTTGTGAAAGCTTGTGATGTATGATTGTATTGTAATTTGTATGTATGATATCATGAAGTAATACTTGCTATGAGCAATCTTAGAATTAAATTATCAAGAAGTATTTCCACTTTCTCATGAACATATAATGTTGTCTTAATTTTGGATTTGTCTATTCAAAAGTGGGGAAATTAACTTTGCTCGCCCCACATTTCTAAAATAAAAAAAAACTTTAATAGTGTATTTAGTTTTTTCAAATGTATAAAAAGTTATTTTTTATACCAAATACAAAAAGGATTTTGGAGTTGAGATAAGTGTATCCTTAATTATGACTTGAGTAGCCTAATTTGTAAACTGAATCCCTACTTATACACACATTGTTGTGCTATAATGTGAGACTCTTAACGCACATATGTCATACTCGAGACTAGACATGTGAATTGTGACTTGACTCAATAAAGGTGATATGATATCTTATTATTTAGATCGAGTTTAACCCAGTTCTTACAAAACTGACTTTGTAGCATCTAAGTTAGGTTCAACCCAAATTTAAAATTTCCAAAACATTGGGATATATGATTGTTAAGTTGGGCTGAAATTCATCCTAAGTTAGTCGTTTCATTGCCAACCAAACCTAAGTACCACTTCTTGGGACTATAATTTGTTGCCGTAAAAAATCAACACAATTTCGCATAGTTTTATATCGTGGCCGTTGGATCTTTATTGGATGGTATAGATTATAACTTTTTCGAACCATTGCCTTTGGTATAAGTTGATCCAATGGTTGAGATCAAAACTTTGTGTTTTTTTACTGCATGCGTTAAGTATTTGTGAGGACTAATAGATGAGTTTGACTTTTTTTTTTATTATAAAATAACATCATTTTACCTATTGTTTCATGTGGACCTCTTTGTTGATAAATAGTTGACTCATCTAAAATTAAATATGTTTAATTATTCATAAACTTTAAAAAGTTTTAATGACTTTTTTCATGCATATTTAGACCATCATAAAAAAGTTATTTAACAAAAGTTGTCTTTTTTTCCTCAAAAACAAAAGTATTGTCTTTTTCTTTCTAAATAAGGTGAAATGAATATGAATTTTGAAACTCAAAAAGTTAAGGTAAAAATAATGAAAATTTTGACTAATAGATAAAAATTTTGAGCTCTTATATAAAAAAAAAAAATACACCTTGACTTAACACAAATGACTAAATCTACGTGTAGAAATTTTTTATAGGAATGTCAAATGTCACTTTTACTTACGGGGATAAAAAACAAAAGTTGATAATTTTATGAGGGCGGAAAAAAAAATAACCTTAATAAATATTTTTTCAATCATAATCGTAAGAAAAATCTTGACAAAAAAAATCATATTTTTTGTCCATGCTAACTTTGAAAATGACTGGGGATACATAGATAAATTTAATTGTCATAAAATTAATTAATTTTTTTATTGTCAACTATCTAATTTATGAGATATATATACTAGAATCGGCCTAACATATTTAGAGACCCAAAACAAATTTTATAGTGAGAAATTTAAAATAAAAAAAAAACTAAGGCTTATAAAAATCAAATTTTGATGAGTGATCGGGTTTGAACCAGAGTTAGAGGATATGAGCTACTTACTTATAACAATTTTTTTTTTATCAGTTCATTTTTTATATCTATATTTATTTGTCATATTATATTTTCATAACTAAAATTAATTTTATCAGTCCATTTTTTAGTAAAAAATTTTAGACCCAAAGTCAAAAGCTGAATCGCTTGGCTCCAGGGCCGGTGCCAGTGTCGGGGCCAATGCCCATGTCGGAAATGATGCCGAGTCTGATATGTATTCATATTGTACATATTTCTTTTTAGTTGGACTATAAAGAAAGACATGATGTTTACGTATTTGCCAATGACAACCTTCTTTTTCTTTTTTACAATCATTGCAAATATTACCGGTGGCTATGAACTCTTTCCTCCAACTAGAATTATTCTAAGTGACATTGCAACGATCCGTTTGTTCTGCCACAAATGGTGCACCACAAACGCCTAAATAATCCGTTGGATTTGGCCTTACATTGTAAACATCATCTATATAACCATCAACATGCTTATAACATGTAATTAACATCTCATTCTTTTTGAAATCATATGTTGAATCATCTTTAGATAGGTTGTTTTCAAAGGCAACAGTATACCAAATTACCAATAAGGGCTTCTACGGCAAAAGAATTCATCGACCCAAGACAATGCATTTGTTATCTTAGGAAATAATATTAGTGTTGAAATAATTTGTACTACAACATTTGTGAAATTTTTGGTAATGGCTTTGTTATTCAATCTCTCTTTTACCTGTGCCATTGATGTAACACTAATCTTAGTTATGCATATACACATTCATTATGACCCTTAAATAGTTTGAAATATTGCAGTCGTTATAATTGTTTTAAAGAAAAAACTTAGATTAATTATCTTTTTTTGTCTTCCGTTAAATATTTTTCAATTAATTTACTATAAAACTGAAGTACGTATATGACCCGACAAAATTGAAGGATGAAAACGCAAAAATATTGGAAAATATGGAATAAAATCGTTTTAAATATTATAAATTTAATTGATATATAGTTAAAAAATCTTCTAAAAAAATCATAAGCATATCAAATGAGGTTGAGTCTACTTCTCTCCAAAAAAAAAAAATGAGGTTGAGTCTACTAGGCAGTTGCAAATGCTACAAACTGAGCTGAAAATCATGCCGCAATGCTTAAAAACGTGTCACGGTCCTATTAAAACAAGGGTTTGTCTAATATGTGCAACATTGCACATGTTAAAACAACTAATAGTAGTAAGTTTTTTTTGAAAATCATCAATTATTTATTCAAAAGTTTTATAGAGTATTTAATATTAAATGTACAAGTTCCAATACAAAATTTCTATTTTAAACTTCTTAACATGTGCACATGATTGAAAAATTCTTAAAACAAAACCGTTGATTATCTTGGTTTCTTCAGCTCCAAGTTGTTTACAACTGCTAAAGACTCAAACTAAAAGTCTAAAACACATAATAAATGAATGAAAAGCATGATATGACCGTATGTCATCATAAACTAATATTTTTATTGAATTTTTAGAATCATGTTACTACTTTTTTTTTTAGTACAATGTTACTACTTTTTATTTAATTTTCAATTATAGTATAATATCAATAGAATATGAAGAAATGATGAAAAAATAGTGGAAACCATGCATTCGTTGAAGTCTTGATGGCAAATGAATAAAATAATGTTAGTATAGAGTGCTTCTTCAATTCATAACAAGTGGAAAATCAGTGTAAAAAACAACCCATTTTCGTCACACAAGGTTCAAAAACTATCCCTATAACTCAACGAGTTTAAGTCGGTGCGAACTACGGTTGCCCGTAGTGATTGGCTATGGCTGTAATGCTCATCAACATTGAAATTTCTCACTTAGGTTTTGTGGTTTCTAATTGTTTCATATAATAATATGCACTTATGTCTAGTAGCCACTGAATTGTAAGAAGTTATGACCTTGGTGCCTATATATTGGCTTGCAATCCTAGCAGTCCTCATCATTATATCATTGTAAATACTTAGCGAACTCTTGTATGCTGTTCTTGAATTTGCAATAAATTTTATTTTCTTCTTTTTGTCTTCGAATTATAGAAAGTAATCAAATGATAAACTTTTCATAATTCCAATTCTTTCTTTTGTTACTTAGCTTCAAGTTTGTTGCTGGACTAATAAGTTTGAACAAGGGCTTTAAAAAATGAGAGTAGATTATGACAATATAACAACCAATAAAGGACTATATTCGTTTAGAATAAACTTTGCATCCTATAAAGAGGACATTAGTTGCCTTAAAATCATTCCAATTTTAGACTTTGATTTTCCATAGGAATGGGAGGAAATGAGATTTAGTTTGTTCATCATTGTGGTGAAATCCAACAATCCAAAAGCTCTTTTATAAGTTGCATATTTTCCAAAACCAAAATCAATCAAACCTTCGAACATTCAAAATATCCTAATTAAAGACCTTTGAGAAATAATTTGCATACTCATAAATCTATGTTAGATCAATATCTTTTTATTATGCAGTAAACCAATTGTTGGGAGAGTTGGCAACAAGACTCTCCTCTAAGAAAAGAACCAGAACTCGATTTTTGGCATCACCGATTTAAGAGGTAGTTCAACCCTAGCAAAATATAATATGCCTATTGGTGTGAAAGTGACTCAAAATTGAGTTTCTGGAAGTGCCAATTAGATGGCCGATTTTGTTATGGTTTTTCAGCGTTTTTATGCGACATTTTTCGGTGGTCGAATGGTGTAATTCGGTGGCCGATTTTGACAGCAGGAAATAAAACAGGAACGTATTTTCGGGCCTAGATTTGTTCCAATTTTTTTAGGATACTTTTACTATAAATATAGACCTTGTATCAGAGTAAACTTTGAGATAAAGGGGGCTGAAACAAGGGTTTAGAAGTCAACAAGAAAACTAGGGTTTAGAGTTTGCTCTTGGCAACAAACACTAGGGTTGGGGTTGATTCACCTTGGAAAACACTATTAGGATTGAGTCTCTTGATCACCGGAAGAGATTGGGACTTTGGGTATAATTAGGTGGGAGACTTATTCTTGTAACTCATTGACATCTCTTTTGTAAAGTTACTCATCATTATAGGGGAACGGAGGGCTGCTCTCTCCCCTAGACTAGGTCAATTTTGGACCGAATTGGGTAAACAAATTTTGTGTGTTCTCTCTTTCTTTCTCTCGTTGTTTTCTACTTTTGCTTGTGTTTATAACTTCCATACACTTTGTTTTGGTTGCTTGATTATTACTTACTTCA
>Ga0315914_1005231_pt1 | contig 18993 bp, 16 predicted proteins | sample MpolenodulesMG_FD_203920 | JGI IMG/M metagenome (GOLD analysis project Ga0315914, IMG submission 203920) | Medicago polymorpha root nodule microbial communities from Los Angeles, California, United States - elongated nodules | ecosystem: Host-associated > Plants > Roots > Nodule | place: USA... | reverse complement strand
TGCAGCTCCGATTTGTGCATACTGTTGAGTTAGATATTGCTTTTATGCTTGCTTTTAGTTGCGCTGAACAAGATTGTATTTCAGATGTACAGATGAGATTGATTTTCACATGTGGCACTACTTTATCTTGTTTGTTTTACATTGAACTGTAGGATGTGTCTTCTGATGTGTTTTACGTTGAAGAAGATTATACTAAAGGAGTTGAACTATATTAGACCATACCAACACATAGAAGGTTCAAGCCTGTCGTGTCACAAAGCAGAGGCTGAAAGTGTTATTAGGTTCACTGTCGTTATCGTCCTAGAATCTAATCCAACGTTGGAAGAATACTAGAAATCTCAGGAATTGAGCTACACCTTCATATTTTAAAACATAATAACTGGATGACTTGATTTTTAAATGAGGCCAAAACCGCTAAAGATCTGCAACTCAAAAAGTAGCGTTGCTGCTAGTCATCGGAAGTTCAGAAGTACTGCTAAAGCACCTTAACATGTTTACTTATTTTAATTTTCATGTATATCATTGTTGACTTATTTTACTTATTTTAATTTTCATGTATATCATTGTTGACTTATTTTAGCATCAACCAGAACTTCGTTTTTTTATTTTTTATGTTGTTGTTCTTGTACCTACACTTGTAATTTGTAATTTTTGATAAATGGATTATATATTTTTTAGAATGGATAAATGGCAGAGCAGCTGACTTACAACAGGCAAGAATTTCTCCTTGTTACATCTATCATCGTATATTATTGTTTAGTTTATTTGTTTATTATTCTCATTTTACAATCCTGCATTCTATTTTACGTTAAAATATTTCAAATTTCTAACGAGCCCTTTTTCCTTCTGCAGAACATTTATGTTTTCCACTTTGACCCCTTTGAAAGACCAGACACGCCACTTCATCATTTTGGTGTTGAAGAGATGCAGTGCTCTGATTGTGGGAAAGATACTCAGAGGACAAGGCAGAACTGTTTTGCTTTATGTTTTTTTGTACAGTCCTCTATTTTTCAGTTTCACAACTTTGTTTCCATGTGAGTTTAAGCGAGTTTAATCACAATTTAGATGTGCAAATTTGTTAGCGGTTCCCATTTCATTAGATTTCAACTTTACAAGCAAGTTGACTCGAAACTCCTATCAAGACCTGTAGAAATCGTACAATTCTACGAGTTAACTTGCAATTTAAACAACCTTGACGAATACCATATATTACAAGTGTTTGTACGATAAAAAAAAAATCAGAACTCAAATATTACAATTATTACGTGCAATTCTGACTCAATAGATTTAGATAAAATGTATTTGGTGATGTGCCTATGTCATTGATTATATCTATGGAGTTTTTGGATGAGCAATTTGGTCCTTGTTGCTAATGAATAATTGGAGAGGGTGAGGATCACTATAACTCCAGCAGAGTCTGACTCGGAACATGCCCAAGTTCATGCAGTAATTGGCAGATTAAAAAACTGCGTGTAATTCCACTATCTATTTCATACACGCTCGTTTCTATTTTGTCGAACTGTTTTCGTTGATCGTTGTTAATAAAAAGCTCTAGCTCAACAAACTGGGAGAGAATAAATTGAACACATAAGAGAGAGAATTTCTAATTCAATCCAAGGGTTAATATGTTCTTCTCTCATCTCTCACTTTTTTGTAACTTGATTCAATAGCTTAATGCCAAACTCTTCCATGTCAAGGAGAGTTTACATCCACTTCTCGAATTCCAAGGAATTAACAACTTACTATTGCCTGCTACACATTCTCTTAACTAGTGTTGCTGCTAACCAATGGAAATTCAGAAGATGAAACTATCCTTATGATGTCACAGTTAAACATTAAATGCAGTGTTTTGTCAATGTACAAAGAAATACATTGTGCTTGCCATCATCGTGTATTATTTTTAGCATCAATCAGAACTTTGTTGTCTTCTGGCTTTCTGTTGCATTACACACACTTTTAATGCTGACAGATGCATTATATGCTGCTGCATCTCCTCCAGCTTTGTCCTTTAGTTTGCCATTTTTTTTTTGTGAATTGGGGTTGAGAATTTATCTCTGGTGACTCTATGATCAAATTTGATTTCTTGAACACCTCATCTTATCATCTCTTCTCTATCTTTGGAGTTAGAGTCATTTTTGGTCTTTATAGACCTTATGCATTTAAAAATTGTTTTATTTTTAAATGTATTGCAAATGCGTGTCTTTGAAACAATGTCTTATAGAAATAGATATTTTTAATAATTTGATGACTAGATTTTTAAATGAGACCAAAACCACTAAATGTGTCAATATCTGAATCAAATATAATCAGAAAATCATATTAAACTAATTAATTATATACATTACAACATGTATTTGACTATTTGTGATATTGTGTCGCAACAGTTTTACAAAACATAGATAAATTGAGTGCATTTGAGTTGCTTAAAAATAGGGATTTGACTAAACAACTTTTTTTCTAATGCCTGTTTGATTTAGAAACTGACCATGAAACTGAATAAAACAAGTATCAAGGGTATGAACAAAAACTAGAATTATTGTCCTCACTAAACCCGTTTAGGGGTTGAGCTTTTTGAATAGTGGAACTATAAGCAGGCTCTGTTGGGGGGAACACGTAGGACGAGGATGACTCGCCAGATTCATATCAACGTACATTAATTTGGTGACACCGTTTTATTTGTCTTTCACTATAGATACTAGAAGACTAGGGAAGGTAATGCAAAGAAACCTACCCCGTTTAGGCCCAACCCGCTGTTAGCCCGCCAAAAATAGGGTGGGGCGGGGCGGGTCAACTTAAGTTGGTGGGCTCAATCACACACCCCACCCCGCCCCGCCCCGACCCACAACGAGGAAAGGCAATTTTATTTTAGGCTTTCCATTTTATTTTTATGTCATTGTTAATATAAAAACAATTTTTGCTAGGCAAAGTAGGAACTGGAAAGGTAAATGTACTTGTTTCTTCTTCAGTATTCCTCTGAAACTATTCTAATAATGCTGATTTGGTTATGTGGTTGTATTATTCTTCTAGGGAATGTCTAATTTCTCAAAGCCTGCAAGGTACATCTTCATGGAAATTCAGAAGATTGATAGCAATTATTATCCTGAGGTACTTTTTGTTGATCATAGCTCATGAGCAGATGATTTGGATATACATGTCTGCTATGAATGTGTGATTAAGTTAGATTATCTGATAATATGACAATGATTATAGCAAATAGTCTAATTTATATATATTTTCGAAAAATTTCTGGCCAAGAGACCCTGCATCTCACACAATTCACATTGCATCAGTTGCTTACAATACTATTTTCCTTGGTGAATTTATGCAGCCAGATTGGGATATGTTTCATGTAAGTTGTTAAATATAGGATCCTAAATATATTTTGGTTTATAAAAAATATGCTAGGATTTCAGGCCTTAACTAATTTTTAATTTTGTATGCATTTCAGAGTCTACATCCAATGGCTGAATATCATGCTGCTGCAAGAGCAGTTGGAGGATGTCCTATTTATGTCAGGTGACGATTTATTATGATAACTTCTTCTCGTTTAAATAAAAAACAGTTATGTAATTGTTTGTTGTCTTAGCGAGTTGTGATTGATTATCAGAGTAATATTTTTTTCCTTTGTAGTGTTGCACACACAATCGGATTAGATAGATGATATCTTACCTTCTGATATTGTAATGTTGTGCAGTGATAAGCCCGGACACCACGACTTCAATCTTTTGAAGAAGCTTGTACTTCCTGACGGTTCTATATTAAGAGCTAAACTTCCAGGAAAACCAACCAAGGATTGCTTATTTTCTGATCCTGCTAGAGATGGAAAGAGGTAAAATAATTCTCTAGCTACATAACTTTACTTACATCACAAATTGATATATCAGCTTGTTCTGTGCTCATGGATATTGTTATTGCAGTCTCCTAAAGATATGGAACATGAATGACTATTCTGGAGTTGTTGGGGTATTCAATTGTCAAGGAGCTGGATGGTGCAAAGTTGAAAAGAAGAACCTTATCCACAACGAGAATCCAGGCACAGTCACTGACATCATTAGGGCTAAAGACATCGACCATTTATCGACAGTAGCAGATGATAAATGGACAGGAGACACCGTCATATTTTCCCATCTTTGTGGTATGTTTTAAGGCTTCACATCACACTTCTAAAAAGATTACACCAATTTTTATTTTGTATAATTATTTCTTTGTTTATCATGTTTATTTGCAGGTGAAGTAGTCTATCTTCCAAAGGATGTTTCTATTCCAATTACCATGAAATCCCGAGAATATGAAGTGTTTACGATAGTCCCTGTGAAGGAATTACCAAATGGTGCCAAATTTGCGCCTATTGGTTTAATCAAGATGTTCAATTCAGGAGGGGCTGTCAAAGACTTCAGTTCTGGTTTTAATGGAACTCCAAATGTTTCAATGAAAGTGCGCGGGTGTGGCCTTTTCGGTGCTTACTCATCAGCTCGGCCAAAGTTGATTACTGTTGATTCAGAAGAGGTGGAATTCAGTTATGAGGAAGAGTCAGGATTGGTGACTATAGATTTGAGTGTGCCGAAGAAAGAGTTACATCAATGGAACATTTCTATTGATTTATAAATAGGTTGGTCATGGAAATTTGATGAGTCTATGTAGATCTGTAGCAAGAAATGTTTGTATTTTCTAATTCTTCTAATGTATAACTAGAAATAAATGAATGAATATCACAATCTTTTCTATCAATTTTTTCACTAGGACTCATTTCTGTCTCTCTGCCTCATACATAACTTACAAGCAAAATCTTCTAAACTGTGTGACATATTTGTAACTCTTAGTTGGCTGGCTGGCTAGCTAATGGAGAGAAGATATATTTGATAAATATTTCTAAAGTCCATGCATTTATAATTATTTAATTTTAAAGTATATGATAGTTTTGAAACCAAATTACTAAAGAGTATGTACCTTTTTATAGACATTGAGGGAGTTTTTGGTTCGTTTTCTTGATTCAGGGACGTGGCTGATAACGAGGTATACTTTTAGGGACCCAAATGAGGGTTTACTCTTTAGTTATTGTAGTGTTCTATATATGGATTATGAATGAATATTCTGGAGTTTTTGGGGTATTCAATTGCCAAGGAGCTGGTTGGTGCACAGAAGAACCTTATCCACGATGAGAATCCAGGCACAGTCACTGGCATATACAGTAAGGGTTAAAGATATCGTCAGTTGCAGATAATAAATGGACAGGAGACACTGTCATATTTTCCCATATTTGTGTTATGATGTTTTTTTTCCAGATTATTTTGGCAAACAAAATCCTGCAGATTTTAAAAGACTTTGTGTAATTCTATTGATTTTATGAGATTTTAAAATACATTTTTAAAATAACTTTTTACAATCATGATTTTTAACATAAGATTTTAATGAATTTATAAGACAGATTTGTAAAGATTTTAATAGACTTTATGAAATTTTAAAATTTGAAAGGATCACATAGATTATTAAGAAAAATTCAAAATGACAAGAGTAAATGAAAAAAATTATTAACTTAAAATATGGAATTTACTAATAATAATTATAATAATAACAAGTTACTCAAAATAAAAAATATTAATATTACTAATAATGATAATAACAAAAGGTTGCAAATTAACGTAAGGTATACAAACAACAAAACAAACGGCTAAAAAAACAAATAATGATAAATTAGTAGAAAAAATTGACTTAAAAAAACGAAAAAAAAAATCTGTAAATATTTACTGTGAATGTAAACGTGTACAAGAGAACAAGCATGGTGAACAGGGAATAACAGTAGAATAATATCAGTGATGGCTTATGAATAATAATAAGAAAAAGTTACAAGGATATTTGTGAGATTGTTGAATGAGCATGTTATGTGTATTTTTAACTAAAGAATCACACAAAATCCATTCCATAAAACAATCCATTAAAATATGTATACTTTTGAATACCAACCGACATTTAATAAGTCAGCCAAAGTCTCATTCAAATACCACCGGATTTCGTTGCCCTGAACAAAAAGTATTGATTGAATACCACAAGATTTATTTATATTCTATAAAAGTCTTGATTGAATACCAAAAGACTTTTTTATTTTTAAAAAGTCTTTTAAAATCTCATGAAATCCCAATTCAATACACCCCCCCTTAAAAAGCAAGCGATGGTGTGTTGAAAGTTGAGGAAAAATGAGGTGGAAGAGAGAGATGTTGAAATATGCAAAGGTGGAGCAACAACAAGCCACATGGCGCTTGCTGGTTGGATCTATCATATCTTAATTATTTGAACTCAATTATTGCATTGCAAATAAATTTATTTATTTTTATCAAAATTCATGATTTTTTTGTCTATAAATAGAATCTTGTTTCATTTGATTTGGTCACAAAAAATAGCGAAGTTTTTCACTATCTTAATATTATTATCTTTCTATTAGCTTTTTTTTTTTAAGTTTTAATCTTCTTTTTAGTGAAATTGATCCTAGTAATAATCCTTTCAACACCCATAATTCTTCTAATTACTCATTTAAGTTATTTGTGTGACGCATGCTTAGTTTATTGTATTGCATTTTAAGATATTTGCAATATTTGTTTGTTTTGATAATGATTATTGCTATTTCTAGAGTTTATTTAATTGAAAGATAGACCTTTTTATTTTTTTTTGGATAAGGCAAGAGCAAAATGACATGTAAGGATTAGAGGACGTCCCAACGAAGTTGATACCCCACTCTAAGCCAAGATGAACCTTTTTATTAATAATATAAGATAAGAACATAAAAATAAATTATTTAAATAAATTTTATATTTACAAAAATCTAAAAGATAAATTGTTAAGTGTTTATTATTTTAATTTAATTATAATCGATAATTGTAATTTTATGTAATCATAAAAACAAAAATATAAAATTAAATAAGAATATGAAATAAAAAGTGGTGGAGTAGAGTGTTGAATGTTTTTAAAAAAAACATTGGAGAGTATAAAAGTTGAATGAGTGTTGAATTATCAGGTGGAAGAGAGTGAGAAAATGACGTGAAATGTTGGGAAAAGAAAAAGTGTGTGTTGAATGTTGAAACCATTGTAAATGGTCTTAAGAGTCTATGAAACATTGTCCCTAAAAGTTGATGTTGGAAAAGACAATGTATTGAAATACTAGATATAATGTCTTTGTCAATTGAACTATGATAACTAAGACATGAGGTAACTAAATGTTAATGAGATGTAACTAGAATAAATTTTTAGTTTCCAGCTTCTTTTATGTTTTGTTATGTTTTGATCCGTTTCAAATTAAGAAATGTTATTTAAAATATTTTACTTAATTTTTTTTAGAGAAATACTTTTCTTAATTTAAAAACAACAAATTGTGACATGTTTCCATTGTCGTTCTTCTTAAAGAGTCTGAGTCTAATTATTTGTTGTTAATTTTGATGAGTTAGTTTTACTCGTTAAAAAAAAGTTTTAACTTTGAAAAACTAAACAAGTCAAGATCATCTCCATTTCTTTCATTTGAAGAGATAAAAACACTGAGAAATTTAAAAATAATTAATAGTAGTGAGACTCATTTAATTGTAGGATCCATTACATACTTTTTTTTAATTTATATCTCACTAATGCTCTGTTTGATAAAAATAACGGATAACTGATAAACTAACTGATAGCTTATAGTTGATGACTTCTGACTGATAGCTTATAGTTGATAACTGATAAGCTGGTTGAAGTGTTTGGTAAAATTAGCGGTTCAACTATCTGATAAATGACATAAAATGATATTCTTAATTCATAATAAAATTTAAATCAATTATGGAGAGAAGAGATCTTAACTAACCTGAACACGCTACTGCAGCATTCGCCGCGAAATCCGCCACATGAAGGCGTGTAAGTTCATCTTCTTCACTGTGAATACTCATATCTGAATTGTAATTGAATTAATTGATGTCAATGATTTTGCTTTCGGAATGCGTTATATAATCACTTTCATTCATACATTATGAATTATGATTTATGTACTGAACTGATTTTTATGATAATAATCTCTGGATGTTTATGAATTCAAGTGCGAATTGTGGCCATCCGAGGATTATTCTATTTTGCTTGAAGTTGTTGTGTTCTTCTCACAATTGTTATGGACATTCGGTTATGTTTTGTTAATATTCTGTTATGTTTGGATTTTTTGCATCAGAAAAGTAAAATTGAAGAGTAGGAAAGTTGATTCTTTTTCAAGAAGGAATCTTGTGATTTGAAAGAGTATTAGTTTCGAGGCAATTATCAATGATATCAAGTCACTCATAACATGTAGAGCATTATTTAAGTCATATAGCTTAATTTTTTGACGATCAACTTTGTGTTTATTACAACTTAAATGTTTTGTCCAAAATATGATTTGCATATTTGATTTATAAATTTTATTTTATTTTGGTAGCCATCCCGAGCTTTTTTTGACCTAGCTCCGCCACTGTTGAAGCAATAAGCGACAAGAAAGGTTTCACAAAACAAAACCTTAGTTAAACCCTCAACTCAAAGTGTAGAGAGAGATGTTTGGGAGAGGAGCTATTGGATCAATTTTAAAGCGCAGCAAAGAAGCATTTTTTATTCAGAAGCTGGTAGGGAGGAACACGACAACAAATCCTTTCTCTCATCCTGCCATTGAACAACAATCATTCAAGTTTTTTAACCCTTCCGTTGTTTCCACCCATTTCTTTCATACTTTCCGATCTCATCCTATTCCTAAGGTCTGTTCTATTTTCTTTATAACCACTCTATTCTATGTATGCATTTATGTAATATATTCAATTTATGGTTTTATTTTTTATTTTTAGTTTAATTGAATCCTAGATTGTTTGTTTGTTGGCTTTTTATTTTTACTAAGTTCATCTCCTATTTTCGGATTTGCCCTTTGTATTGTGTGTGAGTTTTTATGTGATGTTTGTTACTTTGTCTATTGGCCCCAACAACAAACACTCAGTTGAACTACTTGCCCAAAAGTTGATCATGTGATTTGGGATGCTTCCATTAGTCGATTCAGATTGTAGAGTGGTGAATTTCATGACCAATTACATTCCCCCCATATTCAAAATCATGTAAAAATATAATTTTTGGGCATATGTTTGCATTATATTTTTGTCAGCATGTATCTACTGGTAGGTAAAAACTAAAATTATATATGAATAGTCCCCGTGAGCTTAACTCAATTGGAAGGGACAATTCTATGTAATATGTGGGTGCCGGGGTTTGAACCCCAAACACCCCACTTATTCCTTTAAGAGGTGAATTTCTAGCAACTAGGCTACTTGGCCAAAAATAATAATTATATTTGATTAGTAATTACATTTGCTGAAGTTTTAAACAAGAAAGGAGGATGAACATTATCAGATGCACAATCATATATAACAGGCACTAGTATCGATCAAAGATCCTACAAAATATGTACGAGTTGCCGCATTTGGGTTAGTATGAAAAGATTACTTGGGATGTGTAAGACCTGATTCTCATAAATAAAAGTGATGTGTAAGACCTGATTTTCAATTTTAAACTCATATGAGATGTTATTGTTTTAAAAACTTATAGTCATTGAAATATCTTTTATATACATTTTTTTCAATAATTGTTTGTCGTGAGATGTTTCTTCGAATAGATATTTATGTGTGAAATATCAATGGTATCATGGGAAAATAGCTTCTATTGTTCATGATTTTATCACCAATGTTTTGTTTGACTGTTTCGTATGTATAGTTTGTTTAGTTCTGAGTTCTGAGAAAACAGTTGTGGTGTTCTTAGGGTCATCATCTGCCATTTACAAGGAACTTTTCTAGGGTGGTGTCTGCTGGGGCCAAACACGGGGAGGGGTTGAAGCTGCTTGTGACAGGAGGTTCTCGTGCACAGAAGGCGGTTGGAATATGGCTATTTGGCTCTGCTGCGTGGGTGTTTAGTATGGTGGTACTTGGGGGTTTAACCAGACTCACTAGATCCGGTCTTTCAATGACTGATTGGAAATTCACGGGTGAGTTCCCTCCTTTGACAGATGAAGCATGGTTGCAGGAGTTTGAAAAATATCAGCAGTCACCGGAATACAAGCGGTAAAGGGCAAACATTTGTTCTACACCTCTATTTGTTCATTAAGTTTCTTCTAAACTTGATCGTTGTAAGAAAAAAAAAATTAACTACCTTCATCTCATTATAAATGTCTCATTTGTTCTGTGCACGACTCTTAACAAAATGATTGATTGTGTTAATTTTAGTGATAAAACGAGTTTCATTTACTAAAACACACTTATTAATTCTAGTTACTGGAGTATATTAGTGGAAAAAATAATCAATGCTTTATTTGTATTCTAAAGTGACAATTAATGTGAGACAGAGAAATATTGCAAAAGAGACGACTAGAATTAGATGGAGAGACGAGGGAGTAACTAATTGTTGTTAATGCTTTAAAGATGATAATTAGTAATATAAAATGAATAAAGATTTACCAAATTGATTGACTTTTGTAACCAACTTTCTGGAACTGTCTAAATGAACAAGCTTGTTTCTTTTACAAGTAGACTGCCAGCTACAATTTCAGTTTTGATAATGTAACAGTTACAAAAATCAAAGGATTGGAAGTGAATTGACACTTAGTCTGAAAAGAACTGTTGTAGTTTTTATAAATGTTTTGATAATACTTTGTTGCACACTTCTTGCAGTGTTAGCAAAGGGATGAAGATTGAAGAATTCAAGTTCATATATTGGATGGAATATGGACATCGTATGTGGGGGAGGGCACTTGGAATTATGTTTGTTTTGCCGTATTCATATTTTCTCCACAAGGGGTATATTTCATTGAGATTAGGACTGAGACTCTCTGTTTTGTTTGGCCTGGGTGCCGGGCAGGGTTTCATTGGCTGGTGGATGGTTAAAAGTGGTTTAGAGGTTGGAGCATGAAGAAAATAATCTCTGTTTGTTTCAAGTCCAATTGACCAGAACATCACCGATTCTAATAACATTTTCCTTCCTCAGGAACCACCAACTGAATATTCTCAGCCAAGAGTAAGCCCTTATCGTCTTGCAGCTCACCTTACATCAGCATTTGCTATTTACTGCGGTCTCTTTTGGACTGCACTTTCTGTTGTTATGCCTGAACCACCTGCCAAATCACTAACATGGGTTCGTGGGGCAGCTAAAGTGAAAAGACTTGCACTGCCCGTCAGCCTACTCGTTGGTCTTACTGCTGTCTCTGGGGCATTTGTTGCAGGAAATGATGCTGTACGTTAGCTTGTTCAACAAATTTGATGCCTATTTTATTTGTACTTTAAAATGATAATTGAGCCGTTGATGAGGATAGAAGATAATCATTCTGTTTACATGTTGATTCCCAGGGGCATGCATTTAATACTTTTCCGAAGATGGGGGATACATGGATCCCAGAAGACATTCTTGAAATGAAACCACTGATTCAAAATTTCTTTGAGAATACATCGACTGTACAGGTATTATCTATGCTGATTTATCCCTGAGAAGTTAAATTAACGGAAGAATATAATACATGTTTTGTTTTAACAGCTCAATCACCGGATCCTTGCAACTGCAACTCTAATTTCGGTGAGTGTCTTATGGCTGTCAACAAGAAAGCTAGACATACATCCTGCAGTGCGATCTGTGATTGGAGGTGTCTTTGGCATGGCATCTCTTCAGGTTATTATTTCAATTTTCATTTTGATATGATCTTTACATTTGTCATTAAATATTTTTGGGAATTAGGATCATTCGAAGCTTTACATACGATAATTGGTTTGTATGGCTACAGGTCACCTTGGGAATTTCGACCCTTCTTTCATATGTACCTGTTTCATTAGGTACTGCACATCAAGCCGGAGCCTTAACGCTTCTGACGTTTATGTTAGTGCTTAATCACACAGTTCGAAGGCCGTCTTTGTCGCTTCTCAAATCTCTACCTCAGGTTGTCAAGGCAAACTAATTTACAGGAGTTGAGACTATTTTGTTTTCCGGCTAAGCTTGGTATTGAGCTCCTTGTCGTCCATTGTCGGAATATTCTTTATTTGACTTGTACATTTGAAGCCTCAAAATTCATGATGATGCAATTGATCTGTTAATAATGCCTATTTATGCAGAAAATTAGTGCTGTAAATCATTATGCAGTTTAAAATAATACATTTTCAAGGCACAGAAGTCTAGAATGGCTGGTTGTTTAAGGCATATAGCAAAATTTTCCAAGTTGAATATTATTGATGATAGTTAACATGATGATAGCATCAGTGTCAGCAACAAGAATAGTAATTCAGATTGGAAATTGACTTTTCAGAAATGTTTTTAATGGGTATCTCAAAGTTGAAGAAAAAAAAAGTTATAATATGTGATAACTTGTGGTTTTGAAACACTTCATTCATTTTCACTTTGGGAAAATTTCTGGTACACATAAGGTTGATATGCAGATACTACCTATTACTATGTCTTGTGCTTTTGTTTCAAGTTTACCAAATTTATTCCTAGGAATAATGTTCCTTGGAATATAAAGATGAGAATTTTATTCCAAGGTATTTAGAAAAAATATGTTTGGTTAACTTTAAAATATTCTTAGGAACCATAAAAATAGGGATTATAATAGGTAACTACTTAGGAATTTATTCCCATCTCCATGGGAACTTTATTCCCACCATTTTCTTTGGGAAAATTTTTCTATTCCTAGGAACATTTTATACCCGGGAATAAAATTTAGTAAACTTGTAACAAACATAGACATATATATTTCTATCATTTTATTTCCAGGAATCAACAAATATAACTTCAAACAAACACATCACTAATCTTACGTGTTGGAAATTGGAATCTAAAATATAAAATAAGTCATAACTAACATTCAGTTTTAGTTAACTTCACGTGTTCTTTTTATTCCTAGATTGGGTGGTTTTTTCTTACAAGTAAAAAGCTCATTTATACAATACACTAAGAAAACTACAGAATCTACTATACCAAAAAAATGTTAAACTTCAGATTCAATTTTTTATAGGAAAACTTCAGAATCCTTTAGATTACATAACTACTGTACTAAGTTATATCAACATTTATCAATAAAAAAATTAAAAAAAGAAGTTATATGAACATATCAAACTTAAATTATATTATATTGTATTCCAGTCAACAACTTAATTTCAACATGTTTTAAGGACTAGAAGTGAAAGACTAACATACATATATATACTCTACTTGATATGTCTAAATATACTTGACACCATAACACTCTTATTTTCATTATTATTTGTGACTGTTTCAAGAAGCTAACTTATCCACCATTAATTGAAGGAAGGAAGAATCATATAAATCAATGGGTGAGGAAGCAGTTATAGACAAAGCTCCCTTGATTGATCACTGCACTTCTTCCACTGATGTATTGATTGAAGAGCCTTTTAGGAGAACTGGTAACTAACTTTGCTTATACTTTAATTTACTCTTTAAGTTATTATGATTATGAATGTATGATGATTAATGATTTGTACTTCTTCTCCCAAAAGTGCTTTTGTATGTAGAAGAGTACTCTGATTAATTTTCTTCTTAAGTCCTTCTAACAATTTCTACATCTACTTTTCATGCACAGGCTCTAGTCTGCAAACAGTTGATAGTATGTTGATTAGATAAAAACAGTGAATATTGTTGGACCGGTTGGTGTATATGTGTGAATTGTAGCTACCATGTCACTATAGTAGGACCTTTAATTTTATTTGTAAGTTTCAAAGGTTCCAAATTAATTTCCAGATAAAAGAAGGAAAATTGTTTAAATACATATGGAACATCATGTCTCTTATATAATGATTTTGATGCTAACGTACCATTCAAAGCTTTTATATTAGTTTTTTTTTTTGAAAGAAAAGCTTTTATATTAGTTAAAATTAATTATTTCAATTACGTACTAAACATTATTTATTTGCTTGTGATGTGATGTGATCATTTTGAGAAAACCTTGTATGGTCACAAAACTTAGACACATCATTTTCGTTTTGAGTTGTTACCGGCCAAATATTTCTTTACCAGGTAACGTATGGAGCGCAGTGGCACATATAATAACAGGAGTGATAGGAGCAGGTGTACTGTCCTTAGCATGGTCTGTGGCACAATTAGGATGGATTGCAGGTCCTGTGTGTATTCTACTCTTTGCAGCAACTACCTTCATTTCAACATACCTTCTTTCTGATTGCTATAGATTTCATGATCCTCAACATGGGAGCATTAGGTGCTCCTCCTACATGGATGCTGTCAAGTTGTACCTAGGTTGGTCAAACATAATGTGAATATGCTAATGGTCAGCTTGTTTATATTTGAGTATATATTCAATTTAGTCTCTAAAATCGTATATTGTCAATATTTTGAAATGATATTTGAAATTGCAAAATCTTAATCAGTTTCTATCTCTGTCTAATTTGTTATCAAATACACCTGTGAAAATGAAATAATATATTTAGTTTTAAATGCATCTTTGACATCACCAACTTAATGTTATTATAATGTGACGAATTTGATTAATATTTTACATCTGAATCATCATTTTATAATATTGATAATGTGATGACTAAATTGTAACCTTAAAAAATGGATTACTTTATTAAAAATATATCCTTATTATGAAAATAATTAGGAGCAATAAGGGGAAAGGTATGTGGAGTGTTGGTGCATGTCAGCTTATATGGGACTACATGTGCCTATGTCATTACATCTGCAACAAGCATCAGGTAAGCTCCTTTTATTTATTTATTTATTTATTTATTTATTTTTAGGATAAAATAAACAAAAATAACCGTAAGATGTTTTTTTCTGAAAAAATATAAATAACCATAAGATGTTATAAGGTGAGCCAGAAGTTTACCTAAATTAGTTGACTGTTAAACTTTGGTTAATTTAGTCAAAAATTAATTAAACTAATTTGGCTAGTTATTTTGTAAGTAATATTTGCCATTTCATCATGAGAGACTGTGATACTGATATGTTTATATTTATTTATGTTGTAATAATGGTTACATTCATGGTGTTTCTACAAACAAAGAGCGATTTTGAAATCAAATTGTTATCACAAGGAAGGGCATGAAGCACCTTGTAAGTATGGGGATGCCATCTATATGATCCTATTTGGACTTGTTCAGGTCATAATGTCATTCATACCAGACCTCCACAACTTGGCATTGCTTTCGGTTGTTGCAGCTGTTATGTCCTTCACATACTCAACTATTGGACTAGGACTTGGCGTCACAAACGTTTTAGGTAAGGTTCATTTTGATTTATTAAGGTTATATTTTCTTATCAAGTTAAGCCTTCTGGTCATTAGAGCAAATAATATGAAGAAACAAGAATTGTTTTATCCACATCAAGAAGATACGTTATTAAATCTAGAATAGAGTAAATCAGCATTTCAGTACGTAAGCGTCAATCAATTTAGTCCTCAAATTTACGAATAGCAAAGTATTCCTTTGAATTAAAGAACGCCAATCAGTTTAGTCCCTCCATCAAGACAATGGCTCCTAAGACTCATGGTTGAACTTGTAGAAAATGGAAGAATTATGGGGAGTGTAGCTGGAGTACCAGCTTCAAATATTGCAGACAAGTTATGGTTAGCGTTCCAAGCACTTGGTGATATTGCTTTTGCCTATCCATACACTACCATCCTCCTTGAGATACAGGTACCCTTCATATTCCAAATGTGTCCGGCATATATTAGTGTCCGATACCAACACAATGAGTTACATTCAAATACTTTTATTTTCTCATATTATTTTCAGTGTTGACGTGTGAGTGTCATGTATGGCGTATATACTATACAGAGTTTAAGGCTAATTTAAAGCATTGAACTCTTTTTTTTTTTTTTTTTTTTTATTTTTTTAATAATTTTTTTTTTTAACTATTTTTTTTTTTTTTTTTTTTTTTATATTGAACAAAGGACACTCTAGAGTCTCCTCCAGCAGAAAACAAGACCATGAAAAAGGCCTCCATGATTGCAATCTTAATTACCACATTCTTCTACCTATGCTGTGCATGCTTCGGATATGCAGCTTTTGGAAATCAAACTCCAGGAAACCTCTTGACAGGTTTTGGATTTTATGAACCATATTGGCTCATTGACTTTGCTAATGCTTGCATTGTTCTTCATTTGGTGGGAGGATATCAGGTAATAGTCCTTCACCTTATAGTGTTAATTTCATTGAATAATAAAGTGTTCTGACTAAAAAATTATTAACTTAAAAAAAATTTAATGTATCTTTTCTAGGAATTCTGATAACTTGATTTGTTACTTATGAATTACCAATCATGTTTTTTTGTAGACTAATTGCTTCAATAATATTGCTTAAAGAGCAATATGTATGCATGTATTTGTCTTTTGTGCAAAAAAACAATATGTGTAATGACATTGTAAACTGTCTTTTTATATCACCAAAAAATCATAGCTGTTGATTCTTCTATATGATTTTTTTTCAATTCAGATTTATAGTCAACCAACATATACTGCTGCTGATAGATGGTGCTCAAGAAAATATCCCAACAGTGGTTTTGTGAATAATTTCTACCAATTGAAACTGCCTCTTTTGCCGGCTTTTCAGCTGAACCTGTTGAGGATATGTTTTAGAACAGCTTATGTGATTTCCACAACTGGACTTGCTATCATGTTTCCTTACTTCAATGAAGTTCTAGGAGTCCTAGGAGCATTAGGCTTTTGGCCATTGACCATATATTTCCCAGTAGAGATGTATTTTGTACAGAATAAAACTGAAGCTTGGTCTACAAAATGGATTGTTCTTAGAACTTTTAGTTTTGTTTGCCTTTTGGTGACAGTTGTGAGTCTTGTTGGATCACTTGAAGGAATCATAAGTGAGAAACTAAGCTGAGAGGTTTATACTATATCCTTAAAAGTGCTTCATTTGTTTAAGTTTGTTATTAATACTATACATAATGTAAAGGCTGTACTGCTCATTGTAAAAATTTGTTATCAGGGATAAGTGTTAAAAGTTAAAACTCAATCTATATAATAAATAAAAAAAACTACTTGATCTTGTCGTGCATATCGAAAACAAGAAGAACAAAAGTCTTCTGAAGTAACTAGAGTTCGAAGGAGCTCTTTAGAATCTTTCACACAGATACTTAAAAAGAAACTGACAAAAGAAATAACAAATCAGACCGACAGCTGCATAAGATCTTGTTCTAGACACTCCGTCTCTTGCAAAAGATCTTGTTCTTGTTCTTCTTGTAGACTGTCTTGCATAAGATCTTGTGCTGCTTGTAGAATCTCTTCACAAGCCTCTTCCAGGCCATCAATTTCATATTTTGTTGAGCAGCATGCAATAATTCAGATTTACGCTGTTCAAGTTCTTCCTCTTCAATGTCCTCGTAGATATAATCAATCAATGCTTCACATTGTAACAAATGACATATGAGCTATGTCTATAGTAGATGGACATTCCACTTTCCTCTCAATAGCATCTTAGAACTCCTGAGCTATATGAAAGAACAAATTTATGAGCTTTTATGCTTTTCCAGATGCAGTAACATTAAGTATTGTTTCCGGGAAGACATCCAATCTTAAGATTACAGCCACTATTGGTGTTCTTCGTCCCTTCATTCGAAATTAAATGAGAAAAGATGCATGATCAAGTTATCAAAATTTGGAATATCTAAGTATTAACTACAAATAAATTATAGCCATATTCTCTTCACATGAATTATCAATTATGTTGAGTATTTTGGTTCATTGGCACAAACCACTAAGGAGGGTCAAGAGTATTGTTGTAATGGGAACCGTAGTATTTATATTACAATTCGCCTAAGTTTTATATTTTTTTATAAAATAGTTGTAGTCCTGTAACACTATACATCTTAATCATCAACATCACTAGGTCAACCAAACTGCATTCCTAAGGACTACTTTTTATATGTATGTAATTTAAAACTAAGTTGAAGGGATGACGACAGTTTAGTGACTAAATTAATTGGTTTATTAAAAATTATATATATGGAAATTTTTTCAAAGTCAAACTAAATGAAAATTTCAAATTCAAACTCAGGTCATCCCTAATGATTGTAATTTCACCCTTAATTGAATAAGTAGGAAATATGACGTTCGAACTTCGGCTCTATATATTGCAATGTATTGTCCTTGTCGATTGAGTTATGCAAGTAAATTCAAGACTTACAATGTAGACATATATAATTCAACAATTATTAGAAAAAAAAAGAAAAAACATGAATTAGTGTCAAAAGGATGATACTGATATTTTTGTTGTGGGTTCTATCAGTGTTAATGACATTCTTTGTCTCAAAAGGTTTTAGTTGTACCCGCCAAGTTGTATTGTGGAATCCAACTACTCATGAATCTAAGGCCATTCCTTCCGGTCCTATTGAGAACATACCACCTGATTGAAACCCTTGGTTCATTCTTCATGGATTTGGTTATGATCATGTTAGCGATGACTATAAAGTGATTCAGATGAGATTTTTTCCTGATGATAATGTCGAGGAATGTGGAGATTTGATATGGGAAGATAGATCCTATGACCCCTTGTGGGAGATATATTCTCTCAAAAGCAACTCTTGGAAGAGTCTTAATTTTGACTTGCGTAATTGTTATTTCTACACGTCATTGGGAGGTATCGGGGTGTACGTGGATGGAGTGTTTCATTGGTGGACTAAAAGTGAATCCAAAAATATTGAAGAATGTTTATTGTCATTTGACTTTAGCTATGAGCTATTAATTACAACCCCAAGGCCCTCAAATATGGATGATGTTAATTTCATGGAGATACACTTTGTGCCGCTAAATGGATTCGTTGCTATGATATCAGGTTATTTAGGGGTGGCTAATTTTCGCATATCAATCCTAGATAAACTCGGTGTGAGAGAGTCATGGATAAATCTCTTTACCGTGAGCCCTATTGTCATACCCCAAATTTTGACCACTTTTCTCTGTTTTTATCAATTTTTATTCATATTTTAAAGCCGAGCGATTTCGTCGTCTCAGACAAAATTTCAGCA
>Ga0315914_1005229_pt1 | contig 18993 bp, 8 predicted proteins | sample MpolenodulesMG_FD_203920 | JGI IMG/M metagenome (GOLD analysis project Ga0315914, IMG submission 203920) | Medicago polymorpha root nodule microbial communities from Los Angeles, California, United States - elongated nodules | ecosystem: Host-associated > Plants > Roots > Nodule | place: USA... | reverse complement strand
TACCGTAGTCGTTTAGGGTGCGTCAAACCTTCCCTTTTCGAAACCAACCCCCGGACCTAATTTCTAAGGGTTTTTCTCTCTTTTTCCCTTCCCAAAAATAAAAGTAGAAAGTTCAAAGATTGAAGGTTCAAAACCAATCCATGGATTGATACCCGAAAATCACGAGCACAAACGTTGTATGCTATCAATTTGGATGTTGTGAGTTTGTTTACAGATTCACCATTTACATTTTTAATGCTATTGTGGAGGGAGTTAAAGGAATTCGGGAACTGGTTTTCAATCATTTCTCATCCCATTTTCAATCCGTGGTTGCTGAAAGACCTTGCATTGAAAATCTCAATTTTAATAAGCTTAATGTAGGTCAGTGTGGTGAGCTAACCAGACCGTTTTCAGTTGACGAAGTTAAGCAAGCAGTTTGGGATTGTGACAGTTTTAAAAATCCTGGACCAGATGGTGTTAATATGGGGTTTGTTAAGGATTTTTGATCGGAACTCCGTGGTGATTTTATGCGCTTCTTATCTGATTTTCGCAGGAATGGAAAGTTGTCAAAAGGCATCAATAATACTTTTATTGCTTTAATTCCAAAAATCGAGTGCCTGCAGTGTCTGAATGACTTCAAACCAATCTCTACGGTTGGAAGTCTCTACAAAGTTCTTTCCAAAGTTCTCTCCAATAGATTACGAAAAGTTATGTCTAGTGTTATTTCTGAAACACAATCTGTTGTTATTCATGGCAGACAAATTCTTGACGGTTTTCTCATTGCTAACGAGATTGTGGAAGATGCTAAGCGTCTGAAAAAAGATTTGCTCTTATTCAAAGTCGATTTTGAGAAGGCTTTTGACTCCATTGATTGGTCCTACCTTGAATCCGTCATGAAAAAAATGAACTTCCCTACCTTGTGGCGTAAGTGGATTATGGAATGTATCAGTACGGCCACAACTTTTGTCCTTGTTAGTGGTAGCCCAGCAGATGAATTTAAATTTGAACGGGGGTTGAGACAAGGTGACCCTCTTTCACCCTTTCTATTTTTATTAGTAGCTGAAAGTTTGAATGTCATGATGAAGGCTAGAAAATTTTCTTGGATTAATTGAAACACTATTTGTTCCAAAAAGGAGGAAGGCAGTTTAGGAGTGCGGAGAATTAGGGAATTTAATTTGGCTTTACTTGGTAAATGGTGTTGGCAGATGCGGGTTGAGAATAAGAGTTTGTGGTATAGAGTTTTATCAGCCAAATACGGCGAGGTAGGAGGTAAAATCGCCGAAGAGGGGAAGTTTAACTCTGTTTGGTGGTATAATTTGATAAATGTTAAAAATGGGGCTGGTGTGGGAGGTGGGTGGTGGTTTGATGATAATGTGGGACGGGAGGTAGGTGATGGTGCCCAAACTTTATTTTAGTGGGATCCTTGGATTGACGGGTTAGTTTTGAATAATAGTTTCAGTCGTCTTTTTGATCTTGCTACTAATAAAATGGCAACGGTCGCTGAAATGTACTCTCTTGGGTGGGGGGTTGAGGGTGTAGCTTGGCAGTGGCGGTGTCGTTTGTTAGCTTGGGAGGAGGAGAAGGTGCGGGAGTGTTGTGATTTTTTATCTAACATTGTTTTGCAGCCTACTCATCCTGACAAGTGGATTTGACACTTACATGCCTCCAACAGTTATAATGTCACAAGTGCTTATAACCATATGTTGACATCCACCAGTAACAACTTGGTGGTTACTCACATTACTGAAATTTGGAACAAGGAAGTGCCCCTGAAAATCAGTCTCTTCGCTTGGTGCTTGTTACGTGATAGTTTACCAGCAACGGACAATCTAATCAAAAGACACATTTTACATTTGAATGCTCAGTTATGCGTGGGTGAATGCGGTGCGATAGAAGATGCAAAACACTTATTCCTCTCTTGTGATTTTTTTGGCAAGCTTTGGCATGGTATTTCTCACTGGCTTGGTTACAACATAATGTTTCCTGAAAACGTGTCAGACCATTTATATCAATTTGGCACCTTTAGCGGTTTTTCAAACAACAAACACTCAACTCTTAACCTTATTTGTCTATCATGTGTGTGGGTGATTTGGCTTGAAAGGAATGCTCGGATCTTTCACCAAAAAGAAGCTTCTTTTAATCAATCGCTAGATAAAGTTAAGCTTCAATCTTACTGGTGGCTGAAGGCAAATCGTCATAATTTTGTTTTCTCCTACCATTCTTGGTGGTTGAATCCTTTACCTTGTTTGGGAATATTTTTGTAACAGGGCACTCCTTGTGCTAAGATCTTCAGGACTTTCAGTAATATAATTCATTTTAACTTCTTCAAAAAAAATATATCAAATTTTGTTTCTAGTCCCTACATTTTTTCCCTTGAAATAATGGTTATGCAAATACTTTTCAACAATATTTGTTTTCATTGTTTTTAACTCAACTCACCCGTATCCTTCGGAATTTTGATTATTTTTTACAAAATATCTTTTGCAAGAGTTCAATTTTTTTTATCAAAAGCTAAATTAAATATGAACTATATTAACACGAGCCTACAATACCCATTTTTCCCCACACTCTGTGTGTTATATTTTTGTCGCCAAACTATTAAAAATGTAAACTATATATTAAAAGAGGGTGATGTAGATTTTTTTGTGTATGTCGGAATTCGAACGTCAAATCTTACATATATTATGCATTTTCTTACAATCTGATATAAGTTCACGACGACGTATTTTAATACAAAAGAGAAAGTTAATGTAATTCAAAATTCTCTTAAAAGGATAATAGTATAAATTATCAAATATATTCTGTATAAGAAAAAATGCAGGTGTATGTTTCAATATAAAATGACTAGTGTAATTTAAGCATATTCTAGACGAGAGACGTGAAAATTTTTCTTTTTTGTTTTGAATGAGAAATTTAGATAAGCTTATACAACATAAATATTTTAAAATTGAAATAAGTAAGTTGAATTAAAAATCTATTATATAATAAAATATTTATATAGAATAAAAATGAAAAATTAATAATAATAATAATACTGGTCAACTTCCTTAAAAAATAATAATATTGGTCAACTAATAATAATAATAAATTTATATTTTATTTTTCCTCAATTGTTTATATTTTATATATGGGTTTTTCTATCATGTGCAAATTTGCACATGTTAAAAAGTTTAAAGAAATAACTTTGACTTGGAACTTGTGTTTTTTATATCAAATATGTAACTTTTAATCAATAATTGCTGGTTTTCAATGAAAAGATACTACTTTTAGTTAGCTTAACATGTGCAATATTGCACATGTTAGACAAACCCGTTATATATTTACATTCGTTAATGATAGGGTTAAATATAGTCTTGGTCCTTATAAATACACAAAATTTTCTCCACTTTTAGTCCCTAAATTTTTTTCAATCTTCATTTTTAGTCCATAATTTTAAGTCAACGCACGTGTAACCTTCATATTTTTGAATGATTTTTTTTAAAATGTTTAAAATATTATAAGAATTTCTCTATAAAAAATCAAATTTTTTTTACCCAAACATTAATTAAATATGATTTTTTTTATGTTTTTGGTGCTTAAAAATTTATATTTAATTCAAATTTTGTTAAAAAATTCTTATAATATTTTAAACATGTTTGAAAATTTTCATTAAAAAATACGAAGACTACACGTGAGTTGACTTCAAAGTAGTGACTATAAGCGAAAATTGAATTTTTTGAATGACTAAAACTTTTCATAAGGACAGAAACAAAAATTTGATATATATAGGGATAAAAAAAACATTTAACTCTTAATAAGAATATCTCTAAAACCGGTCAACCAATACCTTATAAAAAATATATATAATTAGTATTAATTAATTACATATGATTTTTTTATCAATTTTTTGATATTTTTTATTTTCAATAATTATTTTATTTTATATTTTCAATAATTATTTTATTTTATATTTCTTTGACCAATATATAGTATTTTAATTATTTTCACCATTTTTCAGATCTATAAATACCCCTCTTATGTCCTTGTTCTTGCATTAAGTCTCGAAAATTTAGTTTCATAGATAGGATTTCATTTCAGAGAATTTAGTTTCGATTTTCTTTTTTCTTTTCCGAAAAAGAAAATCTCTACTTTCTTTCTCTCTCTCCCCTTTATTTTTTTTTTCTTCTTCGTGCTCGTTTTCCCTGTTATTTTCCTTCACTATCACCAAAACAAAAACCCCCAAATAAAAACCCTAATTCTTCTGTAAAACCCTGATTCTTTCATAAATCGACTTCGGTTGAAGTGTTACACTACTTCCATTTTTCGAAGCTGAGTAGAGTGAAGTGATTCAGTGTAAGATCTGAAAAGGGAGTTTCAATCGAACACTATCAATGGCGTTTGATCAAAAGGAACTGGAAGAGCAACTTATTCAAGCTGGGAACAAGCTTGCAGATCCCCCTTCCTCGGTGGATGAGCTTCTCTCATTGCTCAATGTAATCTCTCTTTCATTTCACTCATTTTTCAACATTGTGATTTTCAGTTTTTTTTATTCTGGTTATGACATTTATATTTGATATACCAATCAGTGGAATTTTAAAAATGTGATTTTTTTTTTGTCTTGTGTGTTTGGCATGTTGATTCCAAATTGTTACTTTGAAAACCCTAAATTTGCTTTGTTATAACGGGGTTAATTAATGTTACTGAATATATGCTTTGAGTGATCATAAAATTAAATTTGCACTTAATTTGCATATTTACTCGCACTGGTATTAATAACATTAACATGCCAGTATATATCATAATCAACATCAATCTTTGGTGTTTGGCTTGTTTGTTGTGCATGCTTCAAGCCCAAATGGAACTATCTGTGTTTTCATCTTATGGTGTAAGCTCTGGGATGGTTCACTCATGACACAATATAAAAGGTTGAATTATTGAGGCAAAGTAAAACATACACAAGTCTAGGTACATATTTTCAATCTGATCTAATCTTTTCCCTGGGCACTGCAGCGACTTGAGAGTTACTTAGCAAAGGTGGAACAGGCACCTAGAACGTCTATGCGAAATGCGCTTGCTCCATCTATGAAAGAATTGGTTGGGGATAAACTTCTAAGGCATTCAGATCCGGATGTGAAAGCTGCACTTGCTGCTTGCATCAGTGAAATCACAAGAATCTCTGCACCCGATACTCCTTATGATGATGATCGAATGAAGGTGTGTATAATTTTTCGTGCTACAGTTTCAATGGCCTGTCTGTTGTCATGCACTTTACAACTGACATCAGTAAGTAATTCAGCTAAGTTTTGCTGATGAATTTTTCTTGCAGGAGATATTCCAATTAATTGTATCTTCATTTGAAAACCTACATGATAAGTTAAGCCGATCGTATGAGAATAGGAGAATAGTCCTCGAAACTGTTGCAAAGGTCAGATCATGTGTGGTAATGTTGGATCTTGAATGTGATGCGCTGATTTTGGAGATGTTTCAACATTTTTTGAAGGCCATAAGGTGAGATTCTAGGAGCAATTTTGTTGTTCAAGTTCAGCACTATCATGGTTTTGGATGCTATTATTTATGATTATTTCACCTCAAATTTGATCTGATCTATCATGATACTGTTGGCATGAACTTTACTAATGGATTTTTGTCTTTTTTTCGTCTGCTTAATATATTGTAAACAAGTAGTAACTAATGCCATCACTTTCTACCATATAGTTGCTACATTCACATTTTTTTCACCAAACATCTCAAGCTTTTAGGAAATTGGGAGAGTTGCTTAATCCTTAGAGCTCTTATGTTCTATTAAACAGTTTTCTTTTAACTCGGGGGATAAACGGACATGTTTGAGATGTAATATAAAGCCGTTCACGTGCTTTTACCTGGAAACCCAAGTTTTTAGGATAGTTTATGACATGTGCATACAAAAACTTTTCATTTGATATTTGGAGAAATTTATATGTGGCGGATGTGATTCTAACCAGCCTCATTTGAAAATCAGGGATCATCATCCAAAGGATGTTTTTTCATCAATGGAAACCATTATGACACTTGTTCTTGAGGAAAGTGAAGATATATCCTTTGATTTGCTTTCTCCACTCCTGGAGAGCATTAAGAAAAACAACGAGGTTGGAGTTTGACAGTTTTGATTTTAATTCTTCTTAGTAGATATTTTGAGCTTGAACCTTTGTTTAATATATTTATCATTGTCATTATTATTAATCATCGTGGTCCAGGAAGTTTTCCCGATTGCCCGGAAATTGGGAGAGAGGGTCCTCGAAAGCTGCGGCCCCAAACTAAAGCCCTACTTGGTGCAAGCAGTGAGAACATTGGGCACATCTCTGGATGATTACAGTGAAGTACTTGGTTCAATTTGCCAAGAGGAAGCTAAGGAAGCTAAGGCGATTAAAGAGGCTGCACAATCGCCAAAAGATAATCGAAATGGGAATAGAAATTCCAAGTCAGTCACAAACGATGGGGTTGCACGCGTTGGAGAAGATGAGGAGTTCAATGATTTGGATGGAAGAAAAGTTGAACAAAAACCAGAAGAAGCCACCAAGAAGAGCAGGAGAAAACCGAGTCATTCAACGAAATCTGCTAAACCATCTGAAAAGATGATTGATTCTGAAGGTCACAGAAAAAAAGTTCCCTGTTCCTCGCACGAGGACCAGGAAGTTGCGTATGCAGTTACAAGTCGAAGAGCATACAATGTTGAATCTCAAGTTATGGCTTCTCCTTCAGCTAGTGACAGCCTCCCTGATGAAAATCATTCAGAGAAACTTTGCGAAGCAGAAACTAAAGATAGCCCCTCAAATGTTGAGGTTGCAGAGGCCGTTTCAAAGAAGGTATCTGAAGAAGCAAGTATATCAAAAGCCAAACCTGTCAAGCAGCCAGTGAGAAAGGTGCTTGGTCAGAACTCGGGCATAAAAAAAACTGCTGGTACAGATTCAGGCAAAAAACAAAGTGGGTCTGCTAGTGGTGCTGATGCTAAAAAGCACTCAGCCAAGAAATTGGATGATAACGAGGGTGGTGGTGGATCCTCTTCCAGGCAGCTGGTAGATAAGAAAAAGCGGGGGCAGGAGGTACTTTTTCATGCTTTTTTAAATATCTTTTTTCCTGTTATTATTTTTTACTATTATTTCAACACAATTTTGTTTTGCTTCATTCTTTTTAAAAACAAATTATTGATGGAATCATTGTTTTTTGTTAATATAGGAAATGGTTTCTTCTCCAAGGTCTGATATCAAATCATCTGAAGATGAAAAGTTAGAGGAGACTACCACGACAAATGGAAAGAGGAAACACGCCTCGGGAAGAAAAAATGTGTGTATCTTGTTTGGCATTTACACTTAATTTCTAAAAATAATATGAAATCTTCATGATGTGTTCATTAGGATTTAGGGTACATTTTCTTTTGGAGAATTCTTTCTGTAGATATGTCTGGTCTTCCTAGTTAGCAATTACAGAACTTTATTTTTCTTGTCATTTTGATCGCTAATTGTCTTGCTGCTATCAGGAGTCTGATATCATGGAACATGATCAAAACCTTGTCGGTGTAAGACTTGAAGTATGGTGGCCGAAGGATCGTCAGTAAGTACTCTGCATTGCCATTTCTGAATTTTAGACATGCTATCTTAAGAGATTTTGGCTAACAAGGGTCCAGGGAGTGTTATATACCGTGTGGCATTTACATGTAAAATTGTAAATATCTACTTTTTGCATACATGGTTGCGCAAGATGTTTGTTATATGGATCACCTGTTTGTAGACCTCCTAACCTGATATGACGTTGCATTGTGTGCCTAATGTTTTTGTGATTTCATTACATTTCTATTACGTTGATAATAATTATATGTAATCGTTGTGTAGACCTTTTTGGGGATGTTATCATGGTCTTCATGATTTGACTTCTAGAGTTTGCTTCCTGGCCTATATTGTAAACTGCAATAGTTGTCTTCTGTAAACAATTATGATAACAACGACATATTGACTATTGTGGTTACACACCAAATTACTGTTTGTGAACTGTGTTGGAAATTCCGCCTTAATTGCGGTCCGCCCCTAGTTGCCTAAATTGCGACCTTTGGTTAGCCTTCATTGCAGCCTCCAACACCTTTACTGTGTTGGCTTTGAAGGGGTGGATTTAGTCTCACATCGGATAGATAGCACTCTTGAGAAGAGTTTATAATAAAGAGAAGGCACTCCTCACCTTACAAGCCGGTTTTGTAAGGATGAGTTAGGCCCCAAATTTCAACAGCCATAGTTGTCTTCTGTAAACTTTACTGTGAGAAAACATTGATGTGGAATTGTGGGAGAGGATATTTAAACTAAACGAAGGAATGTCATATCCTATTTTTTTGGGCTTTTAAGTTTGCTCATGCATATTCTATTCTTGCTCTTAGTCTGCCTTTTCATTTTGTAGAATATAAATATATTATCTCTTTTGACAAATACATGATTGTTTGCAGGTTTTACAAAGGTGTCATTGAATCTTTTGATTTTCGAAAAAAGAAACACAAGGTAGACTTGGCTGTTCATTAAGTCATTCCTGCACCCTCCCCTTCTTTTCTTTATAGTCTATTGTATGGATTCTGATTATTTCCTCCCCTTTGGATAGTAATTGTCCCACTCTGACTATTTCTTCCAATGAATTTCTTATTTAAAAGCGCGAATGTGTGTGTCTACTTTAGGGTGTACATTTAAGATATAACTTTAAATGGTATAAAATATAACATGCTATATTTGAAATCCTGGGCTCCATTGTTGTTTCCCCCTCTCAAGCAAGCAGTGGTTTTAAACTATAAAATATGTATAATGAGAAAAGTTTTTCCCAAAAAAGAATAAACCCCAACCGAAGAAATTTTTTGTGCTTTCTTATAAAGCTAGAAACTAGAAAGGTTGGCATAATTAAAAAAAATGCTATATCATAACAACATTTTTTAAAAGCTTATACAAATGCACTTGTTATCTTCTGATGCTTGTTTTTTTTTCTATTTTAGGTGGTTTATGACGATGGTGAAGTTGAAGTATTAAATCTTGCCAGGGAAAAGTGGAACGTCATTGAAGCTGATTCAGATGCAGATGAGGTTGGTCTATACCTATATTACACCATAATGTTTCCTGTGTCTAAGTTAATGACAATTATTTCTGTGGACAGGAAGAAGGAAGTGATCGTGGCAGTCTTGATGCTTCCACTGAAATGTATGTGTTGCATAGCATTAGTGTCTTTTGTTGTTGAAATTTTAGCGTTTTTTTATAGATACATCATTTTACTACATCGTCAGAAAAGTATCCTAAATTATTTTGTTTGCATTTTTTTTTTTGCGTGTGTGTGTTTCACGTTCCTCCTTTATTATACGGAGCTTAATTGAATGTGTCTTGTGGCCAATATGGTCTGCTTTTCTTGCCGTTTCTTAATTTGGTCTTATTTATGGTGTATTGTTCTTTCATCCTATTCAGGCCTGCAAGGAAGAAAACAAAACCAAGTTCCGATGAACCAACTAAGCAAGGAATGCCAGGCCTTTCTTCCAGGTTTGTCGATATCAATATATCAACTTTTCTGAACCACCTTTTGTCTGATATGTCAAATTTTCTACTTGGATTTGTCGTGGGGGAGCAATTGGGTTAATAAATCAAAGGGAACAACTAGAAGTAATGCTATTAGGTGGCTTAATTAGTTTTTTGCACAATTTTGCTTTTTTACTTTTACATGTTTATTAAAGTTGTAAGTTATATAATATGAATTCAATGACAATGTATTGATGGAGTAAATACGTTTTTACATATTCCTGTTAAAAATTTGTTTTGACATATAATTCCAATCATATTTCATTATATTCCAACATCATACTGTATTATATTAGGAGGTTGTTTGTGCAGTTTTAGAGGATAGTACAATACGATTGTACATCTTAAGCTGTCAGTGTTTAGTTTTTAAACTCATTATATTTTCTCAAAGCATTCTCATTGTGTTAAATAGAGAAAGTATTAAATAAAGTAAATGAATTTATTATCTTGCAAGTATTAAATTGATTTAATACTTTCTTTAGTGTCATTTTTTTGTTGACACCGTTATTTACTATCATTTTTTCCTCCTTCGATTTGTAGTGGTGGAGCATCAGGATCAAGTAAATCAAAGGGTGTACTGAAGTTTGGTCAGAAGTCTACGGGTGGATACAAATCGAATGAATCCAAGACTGTTAGTGATTCTGAGGATGAAGTTAGCAGAAAGTTTAAGGACAGCACTCCTAAAAGTGGTAGCAGTAAATCTGCTACACAGACAATGACTGGTAAATCCAAGAACATTGGTGGTTCCAAGACAAGCAAAAGAAAGGATGATGACACTATCATGCCAAAACCTTCAGTCAAGTCTAAGCAGGAAACCCCAAAGAGTGGAATATCCAAACAAAAAACCCCAAAGACTGCTGCTTCTGAGGGAAAGCCGCCAAAAAGTGGTGAAAAGTCCACTGTCGACAGTGGTGGCAAGGGGAAATCTAATTCATTGAAGAAAAAAGACTTGGAGGATGATGACTCTGAATCAGATGTTTCTGCTAGCGAGGAGGTTGAAGATACAAAAGGCAAGACATCAGGTGATGCCATGAAGGGAAAGAAGCGTCAGAGAAGCTAGAAGGAATAATTATTCCTTGATTTTTCCTTGTCTAGTTGCCTGCCTTCTGCTTATCAGTGCACTTTCTTACAACATTTGGACATTCTTTCCCTGGCCCGTGTCCTCGGGTGAATCTAGAGCTGTTTATTAGGTATCTGCTAACAGTTTTCCGTGATCAGTTCATTGTTGTTATGCTAGCATTGTTATCCTTAGACTAGTTTAGTAGTATTTCGGGTTAGTAGTAATATTTTTAGTTCTTTTTTTCCATTGTTTCTAGACTAGATGGATGGATTTTTGAAAACAGCTAAAATCATTTGGTTAGCAACCTTCATTGAATGAATGCTTTGGCTCTAGTTTTCAATACTGGCAGATGTTTACTGGCCACCCAATTCATTTTCATTTATATTGAGATTGAGATGCGGTGTTTTATAGTTTGGTGTCGCCTTGAGCTTAATTGATGAGGTAGGAACTTTTAAAGTTGACGGCACTAATTGGGGGAGTAATCCAATATTTTGCAGTTTATTTGGTTACATTATGTACAAGGTTTGCCAATATATGGGTATCAAAGCTATATTACTTTCCGGGGTTGCTTTAGTTTTATTGTATTGCCTCAAATTGCTCTGGAATACACTAAGCTGCTTTAGTGTTAAAACATCTGGAGGTGGTACGTAGCTTTATATATTGATGCTATTTGTGATTTGCCTGAATGTTTTAATTTCAAACGAGAGTTTTTCGAAGTTTTTATGGGATGAAGATCCTCTCCATTTCCTAAATAAATGGAGATTGTCAATTACTATAGTTTTGAAGTAAATATATGATATAAATGCACATATTTCAAGAATTGAAAACATTAATATTACATATTTACTTCAAAACTATAGTAATTGACAATCTCCATTTATTTAGAAAATGGAGAGGATCTTCACCCGTTTTTATGGCAGAGAGTTTGGTGAGAATTGGAAGTGGCATGAACTGGCCGTTTAAGATGAATAATTGGAAGGGAAATATCGTGATGGAAGAGAAAGTGTAATAAAATATATGGTACTAATGGTAGGGATTTAAACATCTGGAGGTGGTAATTAACTATATATATTGATACTGGTTGTGATTTTCCTGAATATTTTAATTTCAAATGCAAAATTGCCCAAGTTCCAATGGCTGGGTGAGTGAGAGGTGAGAATTGGAATTGGAAGAGGCGTGAACTAGCAGCGATTTAAGTATAATACGAAGAGCTGGAGCTAAGGGAAGAATTGAGAGAGAAAAATTGTACTTAAATGTTAGTAATGGTGCCAATTTTGTCAAAAAAATAAAAAAAAGTAATGGTGCCAATGATAAGGTTATCAAAACATCTAGAGGATGTAAGCAACTTGATATTTTACGGTTAGCTTTAAACTGCGGTTATAAAGTGGATTTATGTTTGAGTTCTCATTAAATGTTGAGATCTTAAAATATTTTATTTTAGATCAGCATGTGTTGACTGTTGGTGCACTTTTATAAAATGAGGCTAAGTCTATGGTGCATAATAAAACAGTATTGCGCCATGTATACATTTGTTTTTCGCCATTTGATCAATATGTTGCATTATATCTCACTTGATTTATTGCTAAGATTTTCTTTTGAGAGGATTAATGGTAACGCTTATTCTAATTATGAAAATAAACTTGCAAAACATTTATCTCACATGATTGCCAAGAAATTTCATACATTCGAGTCATAGACATCAAAGAATATGTAGCATCAGCGTGTGTGTGTTTCCTCCTCCTTATGTTGTTGCTTGGGAAATATGTTAGTAATGCCGTAGGATCCGTTTCAACTGCTTCAAGCCTTTTATTTTAAATTGGCTTAATTACACTTTTGACCCCCCTAAGTTTTTCAAAGTTGTGATTTTGGCCCCCTTAAAAAACAACTCTTTTCAGGCCCCTTAAGTTTACTTTCTGTGGCAATTTTGGGCCCCTAGCCCAATTTTGACTCAGTCAACGCTGACGACACGTGTGTAATGTTTTAATTATTTTTGTATTTTTTATTTTGTAATTAAAAAATAAAATAAAAATATTTTTTAAAATTTTTGTAATAAAAAACAAAAAAAAATTGTAATTAATATTTTTTTTGTAATAAAAAACAAAAAAACTTTTTTTGTAATTAAAACAACAATTTCTTTTAATTACAAAAATATTATCTTATTTTTTTTAAATTAAAAAATAAATAAAAAACAAAAAAATAATTTTAAAAATAAAATAAAATAAATTACACACGTGGCGCCCACATGTCCGTTGACTGGGTAAAAATTGATGTGGGGGTCAAAATTGCAACAAAATGTAAACTTCAGGGGTCTGAAAAGAGTTGTTTTTTAGAAGGCTAAAATCACAACTTTGAGAAACTTAGGAGGGGAAAAGTATAATTAAGCCTTCTAAATTCAATAAAGGGAATGAGTTGAAAGGATTGTTACTAATATTGCACACAATTATGTGAAATATTATAAGTGATTCAGTAAAGAATAACCTACCTTGGAAATAAGTTTTGGCAAAAAAAGAGGATTGCTATGTTTATATTATAAGTGATTTATTAATCCTACATGTATTGTATCCTTAGGTGATTTTTATTTTTTTGTTTGTTTAGGAGGTGGGTGGTTGCCTCGTTGTAACTTTCATAACGGGTCGAGTATGACTTATATTTAATCTCGGCTTGTGTGGACATAATACTAAATTCCACTTATATAAACTTGTTTTGCTGTAAAAAAAAAAACATGGGAAGAATTTTTTGGGTTCTTATCGGTTTTAGTTGTTTAAATAAGTGTTTCTCCCACGGTGGCACTTCAAAAATTAAGGTTTATGCTTTCAAACCTTGTTCTGAAAATGAAAATTGTTTTTAAATTTGATTTAATATTACTCCTAAAAAAATTGATTTAATATTAATTCCATTTCATAATTATATCATCCAATTAATAATGTGCGATTACTCTCAAATCATTCTATTTTACTTTGTATTATTAATGATGATGATAATATATAAAATATAATACGGATAATTTATTAAGATTATTATTATTATTAAAGATATTTATTTATATTTTCTTCTAATTATTGAAATAATATAGTATGAAATACTCCCTCCGGTCTCAAATGTAAGAAACTTTTCATTTTTTAAGTTCATTCAATAAATGATGTATGCGATCTATAATAAAGATCACATACATCATTTATTGAATGAATCTAAAAAGTGAAAAATTTCTTACATTTGAGATCAGAAGGAGTAGAGAGCAGTGTAATTTTGGCATATTAATGATCGAAGCAATCTTTATTTTTCTTTTACTCCCTTTATTTTGGTCAAACTTTACTGCAAAGTGAAGTTACTTTGTGTACCTTTATAGCAGACGCTAAAAACCAAGTGTAGTGTGTAGATATGGTTCATAACTTCATATAAAGCAAACCTGACTTTACTTTTGTCCTCACGCTGAAGGCATAATATTTGATTAATTATTATCAGTGATCACTGTTACTAGTAATAATTAAATTCCCTAACTCCATTTTTTCCCTTTGCCCAGCACTATAATAATTAAATTCCTCTAAAAAGATAAAACTGTAACAATTAACCTTTTTAATAGTCGATCTAGAGTGTGCATGTTTTGGATTTTGAGAGACTTCACAAACATTTATGGTGAAAGCAAGAAATACTAATTTTGATAAATTAATAAACAGCAAACCGCATTTATGGAACACAATTTTACCTTTATATTGATGAAAAAAATTTAAACTGTGCTTAATTAAAAAAAAATGAAAGAAAGAAGACCGACTGTGCTTGTCTTATGATTTGGAAAATGCAAGAGAAAGATAACTACACCTGTATAGGTGGAAAAGAGAAAAAAGGTGCACCACTCCCACCCTTTTTAAATACCGTTTTGTGTATGAAAGAATATATATGAAAGTAATCTTTAATACTCCTAAGCTTTGGCTCAATCATGTGCCTAAACTTTGGTTATATTGCCAGGAAAATAAATGTTTGAATGTAATATTTATTTTACGGAAAAAGAGATTTTTTAATCAAGAGAATAAATCAGCTGCAACTAAAGGTGTAGGTTTTGTTTTTGAGAGAAAATGAATCACAAACAATAAAAGATAATAAGTTCAGTTCCTTAGTTATTATAAAAAAAAATTACGAAACCAAACCAATTCTACCGATTAAGAACAAGTTTGTTTGGTTCAATCGGTTTGACAGTTAAAAAAAATTAAGAAATTATATTGAAAAATAGGGTTAAATATATTTTTAATCCTTACATTTTGCGTCCCTTTGAAGATTAATCCCTACATTTCATTAAATGTTTTTAAAATCCTCACATTTTATCTCCGTTATCAAAATTAGTCTCTGCTCTTAATTCTCTAACGGAATGCTGATGTGGCAGTTAGTGTGTCACAATTATTTTAGGGTTAAATATGTTTTTGGTCCCTACATTTTGCGTGAGTTTAAAGAATAGTCCTTATTATTTTAGGGATTTTAAAAACATTTATTGAAATGCAAGGACTATTTTTCAAAGTCACGCAAAATGTAGGGACCAAAAACATATTTAACCTTAAAATAATTGGGACCCACTAACTGCTTCATCAGCATTCCGTTAGAGAATTTACAGGATAACTAATTTTGATAACAAAGATAAAATGTGAGGATTTTAAAAGCATTTAATGAAATGTAGAGACTATTCTTCAAAGAGACGCAAAATATAAGGACTAAAAACATATTTAACCCTAAAAAATATAAAAATATCAATTTTTTTCACATATTTGATCTATATTATAGAGATTCGATAAAGTTCTATGTTAGTTGTCGACTGGTTAACACAACTATTTCTTTTTATATGGGCATGGGACCGACCCGCTATGCATAGCTTAAAGATTTTATTTTAGGGAATGCATAGCTTAAAGATAAAAGTTGGATATCTTAAAATATCATAAGTTATATGATTTAAATACTTTTAGTTCATAGTACAAGACGGAAAAATATAAGGAGATCGCAGTGATGAAGTCAGGAAAAACAAATCTTGGAAGGCTACCAAATTAAACTATAGTGTATGAACATAAACTTTATGGTTTGTTTGGAAGGTTTAGAAGGAGATGACATAAAATAAAAGGACATAGTAAGGAAAAGGAATTAAAGACTTTGGAAGGGAAGACTTTAAAGAGTTTATTTTTATATATGATACAAAGTTCTTCTAATTTGAAAAAAAATAACAAATTGCACTGAAAGGCGATGTTGGAGGATTTTAGAAGATTTGGATAAATTCTTTAAATTATTTTCACATTTTTCAAAGGATGTTTTCATATTGTTATACTAATTGTTTAAAGATTAAAAATATATTAAAGAGTTTGATCTAATAGTTAAAAAACAATCCTTGAATATGAGAGATTCTAGGTTTAAGTCCCGCTAGTGTCTTTGGAGAGACCATCTCCTCACACTAAGTTTTCTTATAAAAAGATATATAGCTCTTATAAACATTCTCTTATGATTCTCTATTGTTTTTTGAATAAGGTATTTTTTTTTATTTCCTCTATCTCTCTCTCTTTCTTGCCTTTCATTTCACCCCTTATTAACTTCAAATAGAGCTTTACGAGACTCACTTACATGGATCATAACACAATGAAAAAATTGTCCATGCATACGGTTTCGTAACCTAGTTCAAGGTAAAGAGTTAATCCTTTTGTTCATTTCAGTTTTTGTCATTCACTCATGTTTGAATGCAAATTTCAAACTTTAAATCTATGATTCTCTATCTGTGGGTGTTCCCGATCATAAATATATGTCATGTCCAAAAAAAAAAATCATAGATTTAAAGCTTGAAAATCCATATAAAAACATGAGTGTACGGTCTAAATATTATAAAAGAAATGATAGATAACCAAATTTCCTTAAAACAAAGCTAAATTATTATATGAAATTAAGTTACGAAGTCATGAATGTAATTATGTCTAAAGTAATTTAAAGGGATAGATCATCCATGACATCACTTGGGCAATAAAAAGCTAGCAGGATTAGGGTTCAATATGTGAAACAAATTTATTTATTTTTACCAAACGTGAAACACAAATATAAAGATAGAAAAAAGAAAGAAAAAAGAAGAAGAAGTGGGTACAGTGTACGAAAAAACGGTCCCTGCTCGTGTCTGCTATCATATTAACAATAAATGGATGGAACCTCAATTTTACTCCAAAGGCCAACAATTCCTTTTCAAATGCTAACCTTTCCTTTTCGGGTGCACGACGTACAGGTACACATCTCACCGTAATATTACCACAAAACCTTCAATAATTTTCCTTAAATTAAATACATTTACGTGGATAATGTTTTTTTTATTGGGTACAGCTTATATGGACAGTTCTTTAAAGAAAAACTTATATGGACAATGTTAATAATTATTTTTTTCTTCCGATTTTTAGCACAATTATTAATTATAAAATAATAAATTGTTTTTAAGTATTCATTGGTTTTTTTTTTGTCAAAAAGTTTAATAACTATAATTCCACCATTTTGAGGTGAACAAGTGAGGAGAAGTTTGAACCCAATTCCTACGTACGATTTAATTTAATTTATATAATAATCATTTATTCAATTAAATAAATGAGGGTGATCTTCAATTAATCAAATACGAGTTAATTTAATTTATATTTCATATTTAATTGAATGATTTTGATTAAATCAGAATCCTTGTTGACTATCAAACTAGTGTGCCTTAGGACATAGAGTTTAAGGGGTTGTTTGCTTCATGGATTACAAAATTTACTTTTAGGAATATGACATGCAAATCCTTGGTTTTCATGTTTGTTTTAAATTTTTATAAATTATGTTTAGATGTACTTTTTTATTTATAAGAATATAATTTACAATGACTTTCCCTTTTTTTTTTTGGTTAAGAACCTTGGCACTTTTTTCTTTTAGTAGATAGATGAAATGACAAAGTTATTATAAATAAATTCACACATATAAGTGGAGGTGTCGGGGTTCAAACTCTGTTCATGGCATCTGACCTAACAACATTTTGTTAGTTGAGCTAAAATTCATGACAACCTTTTCACTTTTTATTCCCATATTAAAGAATGAAAATCTTTTATTTCTACTAGAATAAGAGAAATAACCCATAACTTCCCACTCCTATATCATTTCAACTCATTTATTTTTTGTTTTAAATTTTAAATTTAATATATTTTAAAAATATTTCTAAGAAATTAAATTATTAAATTACTTACAAAACACTTTAACACGAATAAGATTCTTGAAAATGATATTTCCATAATTGTAAATTTAATCTTTGAAACAAACACACCATAAAAACCACAAATTAATGAATCATCATTACCCAATCATTTTTTGTGTTTCCGTCACTTTGGTCTATAGACTTTAGAGATGGATCCTAATTTTTTTTTTTTGAAGAAGCTAAAATAAAATATATTACCAAATAAAAGTGTTCTTCCTAGCACAAGGTGTACCAAGGAAGAACAACAAGGTCTGAACAATATTTACAAGGGGAAAGCTGAAAAGATATACAAAAAGAAAGAAACTATTAACCTATGCCCCACATGGTGAACAGACTAAGCCACCAGTCATGTAAATTGAAGGGAAGAGTAACGTACTTCGCCTTCAACCACATATAGGAGATGAACTTAATCCTATCTATCACCTGATAAACGGGGCATTCTTTGCCTTTGAACAACCTGTTGTTTCTTTCCTTCCAAATTTCCCACACCGTTGCAAACCAAATAACCTGTAAAATTGAGCGCCGCCTCTTCCCAAAACCACCACAAAAGCCGAACTGATGAAAATGATCAGGCACATAAAATGGATTGGTCACTGAGACGCCAAGCCAACTATAAATCAAATGCCAAACAGTACCAAAAATATTACAATGTAGAAATAAATGAGAAGACGTTTCGACAGTGCCACACCCTGCCACACACAATCTGGAATCAAAGTTAATAACACCTCGCCGGAGTAGATTGTCCTTTGTAGGCAATCTATCCCGAAACAAACGCCAAGCAAACACCACCACCTTAAGAGGGACATCCTTATGCCAAATAGAAGAAGCATCAACTGGTAGCTCCACATGCGGTTGAAGGGTAAGAAAATTATACAGACTACGAACAGTGAAAACATTTGAATTCTCCAAAGTCCAAAGCCATTTGTCATCCATAGTAATCTGCAGAGTAACATTAACAAGCAGTAAAATGAGCTCCCCCACCATCTCTTCCTCCCAGGCAAACAACCTCTGCCTCCACCTCCAAGCCTCTCCACCCTCCCCCCACCCTAACTGCGACATCTCAAACACCGACTCCCCTTTAAAAACTGACAAGTCAAATAACCTGCTAAACCTGATCCTAAAAGACACCCCACCACACCAAACGTCGGACCAAAACAGAGTTTTCCTCCCGTCCCCAACATAGCGACTGACATGAT
>Ga0315914_1005227_pt1 | contig 18994 bp, 10 predicted proteins | sample MpolenodulesMG_FD_203920 | JGI IMG/M metagenome (GOLD analysis project Ga0315914, IMG submission 203920) | Medicago polymorpha root nodule microbial communities from Los Angeles, California, United States - elongated nodules | ecosystem: Host-associated > Plants > Roots > Nodule | place: USA... | reverse complement strand
TTTTCTCACCTTCATATTTATCTTTTTTTTCTTCTAAGGAAAGATATATATCTTTATTATGTGTGTAGATTTTTGAGACTATGCATTGATGATGACATGAGTTGTATGATGACATGGCTATTTAGGAGACTTATTTTACTATGGATGACTGTTGAGATGATTTAGTTAAATGTTGATGTAATGATGTTTTTATTCCGCTGCGTTATTTTGAGAAAATTATTTATGCATGCTTAGTGAATTATTGAAGAAGTAACATCTAGATTCTTTATATGATTGTATCGTTAGCGTAATTTATCGCTTTTAGAGTTTAGGGTGTTACACCTATCTGTATCGGATACGTATCAGATACCGATACGTATCCATGAAGTATCAGAATTAATTATTTTAATTTTAAAAAATATTTGATTGGGTACTTATATGATACTCCATAGATACACAAAGATACTTCAAAGATACGTATCCCATAAAAGATGAAGAGTAAAAAAGTGAGACAATGTTGTCTAAATTCGGTGGAAATGTATATGATTCAATTTTAGAGGAAAACTTTACATTTTTATTTTATTTTGATCACATGTATTATTTTTAAAAAATTGTGACTTTTATAAATAATAATATAATAATGAAGAGTAATCAATGCTAATTTTCTTCGAGGATTTTACATGAATATAAGTTTTAGTAGAAAATTTTTGTTAACATATATTAGTCGTATCATATCCTAAATTTTAAAAATTCCACGTATTTATGTACCTGTATCGTATCGAACTCGTATCTCTTATCGGGCTTCGTTGGACTTTATCTATAGGTTTAATTGATCATTCAGTCTTTTAACTTAATTCTTTTTTTTTCTTTTCTTTTCAAAATGGTTCATTAACTAAAAAACGTCTCAAAGTGGTCCTTACGGTTAGAAGTTTTGGTCCTCTCTCTTGTCACCTTAACCATAAATGTTCAGGTGGACTAACATTAAAAGTAGTCCACTATAGATCATTTAGATTTATTGTATGTTACATTGAACTATCAACACTTAATTTTTTTTCTTCCTTCTCTTGATCTTCTTCCATCATCTATTCATCATCTTCAACAACAACTTCATTAACTTCGTCAAAAATCCATAAATTCATCACCTTCAAACACAAATTCAAAAAATCAAAAATTAAAAACTTAAACACATAAAATCAAACCAAACAAGTTAATCCTCACAAGATAAAATTCTAAAATTCCATAAAACCAAAATATGATTCAATCCTATCACCTTTCTTCTTCACGCAAGTTCATTCACAGAGACATATGCTGAAAGCGACATACCAATTTCTTAAAATTGACATTATGAAAGTTATTGTAGTCTGACTTAATTTTTATGTTATTGATTTGATATTACTTGACTGTTCAATTTCATGTTTATCAATTACTTCAATAGTTTGACATTAAAACAATGCACAAAATACGATTTTTGCATGAATTGGTATTGGACCGAGAGGAATACATGAGATGAGACACAAGGAGACTTTAAGTGCATGTATTAAATACTATACATTAAATATATTGGATGAATGCACATGGAAATTCATCGTGGGTTTGTCAGAACTAGAAAACATAATAGTTATATAGTAGAACGTAGACACTCATTCCATTATTCCAAAATAAAAGTTATATCATGCATGCATGCATATATAGTGATACATGAAAGAATTTTAAGACACAACGTACTATCTTTCGAGTTTTGCAATCTTGAGAATGAGTTTTGGAAGCAAAGAGAAATTGAAAGGCGTAAGCTTGAGTTCATCGGCTGAAAGCAAGATGAACACCAACAAAGAGACGGAGAAGACAGTTGCTCAATATGGTTTAGATGCTGAGCTTCTTGCCGAGTTTGAGCAATCTAGAGTTTATGGCAAATCATTTGAATACTCAAAGACTATTCTTGATCCTCCCAGGTTAGTTTCTGAGGAGAAAATGATTACATATTTGTCTAGAATCCAAAGGGGTGGCTTTATCCAACCCTTTGGTTGTCTGGTAGTAATTGAAGAATCCACATTTAGAATCATAGGTCACAGTGAAAATTGCGTTCAATTGTTAGGTGATATTATTGGTTCAGAACATTTTGTGGGTCTAATTGGTGTTGATGCCACAACACTATTCACTCCCCCTTCAGGGTCTTCCCTGGTAAAAGCTGTGGCTTCTAGGGATATTTCACGTTTGAACCCTATTTGGGTCCATGCAAGGACTACAGAGAAGCCATTTTATGCCATACTGCATAGGATTGATGTTGGGGTTGTAATTGATTTGGAGCCTGCAAGGTCTAGTACTGGTCCTGCACTGTCACTGTCTGGGACATTTCAATCACAGAAGATGGCTGTTAGTGCAATTTCAAGGCTGCAATCTTGTCCTCGGGAAGACATTAGTTTGTTGTGTGATACTGTTGTTGAGGAAGTTCAAAAGCTTACTGGATATGACAGGGTTATGATTTATAAGTTTCATGAGGATGATCACGGTGAGGTTGTATCTGAGATCAGGAGGTCTGATTTGGAGTCTTATTTAGGTTTGCATTATCCTTCCATAGATATCCCTCAAGCTGCTCGGTTTTTGTTCAAACAAAATCGAGTCAGGTTGATTTTTGATTGCGATGCAAAGCCGGTTAAGGTCATTCAGAGTCATGAACTAAAACAACCTCTTTGCTTGGTCAACTCAACCCTTAGGTCACCACATGACTGTCACAAACAGTACATGGCTAACATGGGCATAATTGGCTCTCTTGTGATGGCGGTTGTAATCAATGAAAAGGATACAACCAGGCTTTGGGGTTTGCTAGTTTGTCATCACACTTCACCACACCATGTGTCTTTCCCGGTTCGCCATGCTTGTGAGTTTGTAATGCAGACTTTTGGAATGCAGCTTTACATGGAGATTCAATTGGCCTCACAGATGGCAGAGAAGAGAATTCTTAAAACACAAACCATGCTGTGTGACATGCTCCTACGCGATGCACCATTTGGCATTGTGACTCAATCCCCAAGTATCATGGATCTTGTGAAGTGTGATGGGGCTGCCATGTATTATGATGAAAAGTGTTGGTTGTTAGGCATAACCCCAACTAAATTACAGGTGAAAGACATTGCAGAATGGCTACTTAGTAATTATAGCGACTCAACAGGTTTGACCACTGAAAGTCTGGTCGACGCTGGTTATCCAGGTGCTACTTTGTTGGGAGATGCAGTTTGTGGCATGGCCTCGGCACTAATCAACCCAAGGCATATTTTGTTCTGGTTTAGGTCTCACAGTGCTAAGGAAATACAATGGGGAGGAGCCAAGCACCATCCAGCTGATAAGGATGATGGAGGAAAAATGTACCCAAGAACATCGTTTAAGGCTTTTCTCGAAGTAATTAAAAGTAAAAGTTTGCCTTGGGAAATATCAGAAATCAACGCAATTCACTCATTGCAACTAATCATGCAAGATTTATTCCAGGACACAGACAACTCTTCTCCAAAGACTCTAAATGATTTTGAGAAAAGTGACGCTCCAATCGGTGGATCGCATGAAATCAGTTCAATAGCAATTGAAATGGTGAGACTAATTGAAACAGCAGCAGTCCCAATATTTGGGGTTGATTCGGACGGCCTGATCAACGGATGGAATGTTAAAATTGCTGAATTGACAGGTCTTCATACCAGTGAAGCTATGGGAAAATCCCTACAAAATGAAGTTGTACATGTCGACTCACATGAAACTCTGACAAATATTCTGAGAAGAGCTTTGCAAGGTAAACCATTCTTGTAGAAAAAATTATAGTAAATCTGAAATCTTAAATTGATCAAATATCTTTCTCTATTCATGGTTTGTATAAATTGCTTTGTTGTGTTTGCTAGAAGCTAATGTGGTCATATATTAGAATTTGTTTTCGCCATGATGTTTTAAAACATTCAAATCATGAAACAAACCATCTCTGATTTTCACTCTAAAACCTGCCATTGTTGAAAAATTTAGAGTTTTTTCTTCATTTGGTTTTATATTTTTGTTTTTGAAGAAAAATTCAGTATATAATAGGATATATATTTTGATTAATGATGCTATTTTCAGGTCAAGATAACAAAAATGCTGAGTTGAAAATAAACCGTTTTGTGCTTCATCAAGAAAAGGAAGTTGTATATCTCATGGTCAGTTCCTGCATAAGTAGAGACTACACAAATGCTATTGTTGGGGTATGCTTTGTAGGTCAAGACATCACTTTTGAAAAAGTGATTGTAAAGAAATTCATCAAGTTGGAAGGCGATTACAAAGCTATCATGCATAGTCTTAATCCGCTGATTCCACCAATATTCGCTTCTGATGAGAATGCTTGCTGCTCTGAATGGAATGTAGCCATGGAAAGGGTAACCGGATGGAAAAAAGATGAGGTCATAGGGAAAATGCTTCTTGGGGAAATCTTTGGAAGTTTTTGTCGATTGAAAAGTCAAGATGCAGTAACTGATTTTATGATTTTACTGTATCGCGGAATAAATGGGCAAGATTCTGAGAAGTCACCATTTGGATTTTATGCTAGAAATGGAAAGTTTATAGAGACTTACATAACAACAAACAAAAAGACAGATGCAGGTGGAGATATAATCGGTTGTTTCTGCTTCTTGCAGATTGTGACGGAAGATTTGAATCAACCCTCTCAAGGACACAGGTCTAAATGCAGAGAAAGGATCTCGGAGTCTAAGGAGTTAGCTTATATACTTCAAGAGATGAAGAATCCTTTAAATGGTATCCGATTCACACACAAACTTTTGGAAAATACAGGCCTCTCCGAAAACCAGAAACAACTTCTTGACACTAGCGAAGCTTGTGAAAGACAAATAATGGCGATTATTGAGGATATAGAGTTAGGAAGTATTAACGAAGGGTAAGAGTTTTTGTTTCATTTTAACATTAATGAATTATATGTTTGAGCTCTACCTTCTTTTCTTCACTTCTTATTTTCGATGTTCACAATGTCAGTTTTATAAATGTTGCATGCATACTTGCAATCAAGTCTAACTATATTTTGACACATCTTATGCTAAAAAAAAACTAGCAGCGCTTGGCAGCTAAACATGGAAGAATTTCTTCTGGGAAATATTTTAGATGCTGTTGTTAGTCAAGTAATGATGCTGATAAAAGGAAAGGATTTACAGATGTTTCGCGAAATACCAGACAAAATCCAAACACTTTCTCTGTACGGCGATCAAATTAGACTTCAGATGGTCTTGTCTGACATTTTGCACAATATAGTTAGCCATACACCGTCTCCAAACGGCTGGATAGAAATGAAGATTACACCTGGTTTAAAAATAATACAAGATGGGAATGAATTTATCCATTTAAAATTCAGGTACAGAAACCATGAATATTTTTTTTTTCAATCATCATTTGTTCTCTGGATACTTTATTGGCTCAAGGATAATTGATTTCTCCCTTTTGTTAGATTATTATGTAGACTAGATGCTTAAATTTTTGTATTTTTTATGCAGAATGACACATTCTGGTCAAGGACTTCCTTCTGCTATTCTACACGATATGTATTACGGCGAGAATCAATGGACTACACAGGAAGGTCTAGGGCTATACATGTCAAGGAAAATCCTTAGTAGGATGAATGGTGATGTCCACTATGTAAGAGAACAAAATAAGTGCTATTTCCTCATTGACCTTGAACTAAGAACAAGAAAAGAAATGCAAAGGAATTTGAAAACAGAGACAAGCATGCTAGGTATAAGGGATGTGGAGGGTCATCTGTAAAGAAGTTTCTAATCTAGCTTTAAAACGTTGTATTCTCCTTGTTCAAAATATATGCCTTAATATTGAAGTTGAAAACACTAGTATAAAAGGCATGGAAAATGTGTTATAAATATTGTATTCTCCTTCCCTAAAAATGAGCATGGTTAATAAATTTATGTAATTGTATCAGATTTGATTTGCTCATTAAGAATCTATGGTCATTTTTATTATTGTTATTATTATTATTATTATTATTATCATCATCATTAGTGAATAGTAAATCAATTGGAAAAATGCAACAAACTTCTCAAGGAGGTAACAAGAAAAATGCACACAACTGAGAAGGACAGGTCCTGAAATTTAAACATTTATTGGCTGATCATTCAAGCTAAATGAATTCAAATTTTTTCTTACTACTTGAATTAATGTTTGGAACCCCAAGACAAGAATTATTAATGAAGGTTGAGGACTAATTAATGACAGAAAAAAAATACTCAAAAGTCAAAAGTATGCTCAAAGTAAATGAATATCTTAAACTTTCTTAAACTAAAAAAATAGATTAAGTAAACAATAAAATCAAAACAAGTTCATATCAATGTTGTGCAATTCTCATCATCTTGATTAGGGAAAGGCATCCAAAGTTGCCCCTTGTTGCTCATTCTGAGGTAAAAAGGAAATATCTTGCCACTCAAACGCTGCGGGTTGATTAATCCATTCATATTCTTGTTGATTATCAGAATTAACAAGTTGAGTATTCCATTCTTCAGCCACTAGATCATCCAACTCCACAATCTCACCAAGTTGAGTAGCCCATTCCTTAGGTTCAGCAATTAGATCATCAAACTCCACAACTTCATCAATTTTTCTTGTTGATGAAACAGGAGGCAAACTAGCATGATTAGTGAAATCCACAGTCTCATTAATAATATTATCAAGTGGCTTCAAAGGATCATCAGAGCTATAAGGCATTTGAACCATTTCACTAATATCATAAACTTGCTTCAAATGATCATCAACGGTATGCTGCCTTTGAGGAGTGTCATGCAAGGCACTAGTTTGATCACCTTGGTGCATAGTTTTCAGCATGCTAATTCTTTGATCACAAGCTTCAATCTTGGAATTTACAATAGCAGTGAAGGCTTTGAGTTGTTCTTCATCCATGTTAACGAAACATGGATCCCAAGTTGGATACTTGTTCTTCACAATCTCTTTGTGCACTTTGGAAATCTCAGCTTCAATCTTATTCTTCTTATTTGCAAAATAGTCCTTCACATTAAAGATCTTTGTAGTTGTACCCTCAATCTTTTGTTGCTCATATTTTTCAAGCATGGACCATACAATTGTCGAATCTTGTGGCATAGTCATTGGTCTACCATCACCATCATATACAACCAAGCAAACTTCAACTCCAAACTTGTTAGAAAATTTAGAAACGTTTTTTGCCAATCTCTTGCTTCTATGATTGAAAGCTAATTTCCGAGCTCTTTCATCTCGAATGTGTTTCAAAGTTAATTTTCCACGTGGACGACCCATTTCTACAAATTAAAATGATGGTGTTGTTAATAAAAAATAACTTGGTGGATCAAATTAAAACAGAAACTATGTTAGGCTCTAATTCTCTTGGTATTTCGTTATGAACTTAATTTAATTTCACAAAATCACTTTTTTTTCTTAAAGGAATTTGTATTATTTAGAAAACCCTCTAAAAGGAATTTGTATTATTTAGAACTCGATAAATATAATTAAAAACATATATTAACTTTGAAGAATTAATATAAACCCTATAAACTCATCCTCCAATATAATTTTTCAGTTTCCCCCAAAATATGAGAATTTTGTATTATTTAGAAAACTAAAACTTACAAAGCCTTCCCCTCCCAAAACACTTCATTCTTTGTATGTGTTTCTTCCTTCTTAAACAAAGCTCTCACCTCCGTTCTCCTGGAACTTGCAAACAAAACCTTAGGTTCTGTTTGAGAGGGGGGTTTACGAGGGTTTAGGAGAGAGGGTTTGGGATGGTTAAGTCTATATTTGAATATATATTAGATATTTTATAAGAATTAAAAGAAAATCATTATTAGTAACATTATTAACAAAAAGGAAGATTGAGACATTCAAAACTTAGGAACTAAGAATCAATATTATAACCATCTTGCACACATAAAAAAGTCTAGAACATAAAATACTCAAATACAATAACAACAAATCATCAAGAAACTCATCAAAATCATAAAACAATCAAAACAATATAATAAAGAAAAAACAAGAAAATGAAACAACAAATTCTCAAACGCAATAACAAAGAAAGTTGTATCAAAGTTCTTACCTTTCACAGTGTGGTTGCCTCTCAAACTACGTCTGTTGCAGCAAGATTTAGCCAAAAAGGCAATGTTAATGTTTTTCTTTTCTTACCATAGAACATGTAATGTTTGAATTAACACTTAACAAGTATGAATTTATAGGTGGTGAATGTGCCTTTTAATTTTGAAAATATAGCTTTAATTTTTCTTTTGTGAAATATATAGAATCAATCTTTTTTTTTTTTACAAAAGATTCAATAAATTTTTTTTACCTTTGGAAATAAATAGCTAACAGGTTACGATTTTTTTTTTTATTATAAATTTTTACCATAAAATGTTCTTTGATAAAAATTGACTACCATATAGTGCAATCATATTATGCGTTAAAATATTTACTTTTCAAAAAATATATAAATTAAAACAAATCCTTTCAAAAAAATACAATTAAAATAGATATTAACTATTGTGCTAGAAAAGATAATATAATCAATATTATTTTTTGGTTCACTAGTTTATAATCAGTGGTAATGTTTAATTTATATTTTGTAATAAACCATTACAATTCTTTTATTTTCTTGTTGGGGCAACCAATGATATGTGTCTATTAATGTAACATTCAAAACTTTACAACTAAGAATCAATATTATAACGATCTAGAGCACATAAAGAAAGGTTGGAACATAAAATAATCAAACACAATAAAAACAAATTTTAAGAAACTCATCAAGATCATAAAACAATCAAAGCAATATTATAAAGAAAAATCAAGAAAACAAAACAACAAATTCTCAAACACAATAACAAAAGAAAGTTATTCTAAGGTTCTTACCTTTCATAGTGCCGTTGACTCTCAAACTACATATGATGCTTTGTTATAGCAAGATTCAGAGAAAAAGGTAATGTTAGGGATTTTCTTTTTCACCGAAGAAAAAATAATGTTTGAATCGACACTTAACAAGTATGAATTTATAAGTGGTGAGTTGAATATATTTTATTTTTTTAGAATATATTTTAATAAACGAGTTAGGTCTTTTAATTTCGTACATATATCTTTCAAAATAATTTGGAAAATAAATAGAATCAGTCTTTTTTTTGACAAAAGAATCAATATATTTTTTGTTACCATTGGAAATAAACAACTAACAGACTACAAAATCTTTTTTCTAAAATTTTACCACAAAATTTCCTTTGATAAAAATTAACTATAAGATATTAAACCCTAAACCAAAGTGAAGTTATATTATGTGTTAAAATATTTACTTCCAAAAAAATGATGAAATCAAATCTTTTCAAAAATAATATATTTAAAACAAATATTAACTATTTATAAGCTAGAAACTAGAAAATATAATATAATTCGTATTTTTTTTCCGTTCACTAGTTTATAATATGCGGTATTTATATTTTTTCTAATGATGACCCATCCTAATTCCTTTATATCCATGTTGGGGTAGCCAAAAATATGTGTTTGCAATAACATTATTAACAAAAAAGAAGGTTGAGATATTCAAAACATTGGAACTAAGAATCAATATTATAAGCACACATAAAAAAGGCCGGAACATAAAATACTCAAACGCAATAACAACAAATATTCAAGAAACTCATCAAGATCATAAAACAATCAAAGCAGTATAATAAAGAAAAAACAAGAAAATGAAACAACAAATATAATTAAAACATATATTAACTATTGTGCTAGAAAGATAATATAATCAATATTCTTTTTTCGTTCACTAGTTTATAATCAATGGTAATGTTTAATTTTTAATTTATCATATCGCTCACTAGTTTAGATTTTAGGGTAATGTTAATTTTTTATTTTATAATAACCCATCCCAATTCTTTTATTTTCTTGTTCGGACAACCAATGATATGTGTATATTACTGTAACATTATTATTATTAACAAAAAGGAAGGTTGAGACATTCAAAACTTTACAACTAAGAATCAATATTATAACGATCCAGTACACATAATGAATGGCTGAAACATAGGAATTGTATTGTATCTGCCGCAGTGGCTTCGTGCGCCATCGATGGACTGTGTTCCGTCGTTTGTTCATCCCTCGATCTGAACAACGTTCGGATTGGTTCGGCCCGAAAGGGCGTTTGTGACTTGCTGTTTAGGGAGTTGTTGAAACTTGAATCGTTTCTATGTTGGCAGACGATTCATACGCCTATTCAAATGCTCTAAACATTAGCTCTACGTTTTTTTGCAATTCGGTTTCGCGTCCATACGTGGGTATGCTGGATTGTCCGTGGTAGCTGATGTTTGGAGTTTTGCCTTTTAACCTTTAGGGTTGTTTCGTTGAGATTTACTGGGTCAGGTTCATGTCCCCCAATCCTGTACTTCCTTTTTATTTTAATCTTATTTCTAGTTTGCTTAAAAAAAAAAAAAAAAGCCTGAAACATAAGATAATCATAGACAATAACAACAATATTCAACAAACTCATCATGATCATAAAACAACCAAAGCTATATAATAAAGATAAAACAAGAAAATGAAACAACAAATTCTCAAACGCAATAACACAGAAAGTTGTATCAAGGTTCATACCTTTCACAGTGTGGTTGACTCTCAAACTGTGTGTGATGCTCTATTGTAGCAAGATTCAGCCAAAGAAGTAATGTTAGGGTTTTTCTTTTTTATCGAAGAATAGGTAATTTCGGAATCAACACTTAACAAGTATGATTTTATAGGTAGTGAGCAGTTGGATATATTTTTATTTTTTTTAGAATATATTTTAACGAACAAGTTGGGCCTTTTAATTTCAAAAATATATCTTTCAAAAATAAAATTTGAAAAATATATAGAATCAATCTTGTTTTTATTTAATAAAAGAATCAATATATTTTTTCTTTTGATAAAAGCTTACCAAGAAATTTTCTTTGATAAAAATTAACTACAATATCTTAAACCCTAAACCAATCTGGAATCATATTATTTGTTAAAATATTTATTTTTCAATAAAATATAATTAAAACAAAACCTTTCACAAAAAATATAATTAAAACAGATATTAACTATTGTGATAGAAAGAAAAAAAAATTCAGTATTCTTTTTTTATTCACTATTTTAGATTCAGTGGACATGTTTATTTTATATTTTATAATAACCAAGTCAAATTCCTCATTTTTGTTGTTGTTGGGGCAACCAATGATATGTTGTCTATTACAGTAACATTATTAACAAAAAGGAAGGTTGAGACATTCAAAAACTTTACAACTAAGAATCAATATTATAGATCTGACACACATAATGAAAGGCTGGAACATAAATAATCAAACTTAATAACAACAAATATTCAAGAAACTCATCAAGATCATAACAAATTCTAAGCAATATAATAAAGAAAAAACAAGAAAATGTAACAACAAATTCTCAAATGCAATAACAAAGAAAGGTGTATCAAGGTTCTTACCTTTCATAGTGTGGTTGACTCTCAAATTGCATGTGATGCTCTGCTGTAGCAAGATTCAACTAAAAAGGTAATGTTAGGGTTTTTTTATTTTACCCAAGAATAGGTAATGTTTGAATCAACACTTAACAAGTTATGAATTTATAGGTGGTGAATTTTTTTATTTTTTTTACAATGTTTTAACGAACGAGCTGAACCTTTTATTTTCGAAAATATATCTATCAAAATAAAGGGGGAATATATAGAATCAATATTTTTTTTGATAAAAAATCTATAAATTTTTTGTTACCATTGAAAATAAACTGCTAACAGACTACAATATCTTTTTTTTTTTTCTTCATAAAAGTTTACCACAAAATTTTCTTTGATAAAATTGACTACGAGCTTTTAAACCTAAACCAAAGTAGAATTATATTGTGTTAAAATATTTACTTTAAAAAAATAGAAATAGAAATAGTTCCTTTCAAAAAAAATAATTAAAACAAATATTAACTATTGTGCAAGAAAAGATAATTCAATCAATATTTGTTTTTTGTTCACTAGTTTATAATCGGTAGTAATGTTTATTTTTTATTTTATAATAATCAAAATCCCAATTCCTTATTTTTTTGTTGGGGCAACCAAAAATATGTGTTGTTACAGTAGCATTGTTAACAAAACGGAAGGTTGAGACATTCAAAATTTTGCAACTAAGAATCAATATTATAGCGATCTGGCACACATAAAGAAAGGTTGGACCATAAAATAATCAAACACAAGAACATCTCATCTTTAGAGTTCTCATACCATCTCATCTTTTTCATAGATGAGCATGGTTTCTAGATTCTAGAGTTCGATTACAATACGATTCTTTTGGCTCACCACTTTCTTTCAAGTTCGATTACAATACGATTCTTTTGGCTCACCACTTTCTTTCAAGGATTGCAATCTTGTGGTTTCGACATGGTGATGTTATGAAATTATTTACCTGCGATATATAAAGCTATAGCGCAGAGCTTCTTTCTATCAAACTGATTTACCTCAAAATCTTTAGAAGTAAGAATTGATCACTTTTATTTCTAATGATATAGCTCCTTGATCTAAAGGTGAGAAAAACACACTGGGGGGGGGGGGGCTTTTTGACGACTCATGGTTTGAATGCAGCGGAAATACAAAACAGAAAGATAAAAGGGTCAGAGAGAGAGAAGACAGACATAAACCAATTTATACCGGTTCCTCCCACAACACAGGACTAGTCCAGTCCCATTGCACTTCCAAGTGATTTCACTATAATCACTATGGATTACAACTTGCTCAAGGACACAACCAAGCGACTTCTTTTTGCTCAAGCACGACTGCAAGAGACTTCTATGCTCTAGGACACTATCTAAAGACTTATTCTAAAGGGCAACTCCAAGAGACTTCCCTTTGCTTAAGCATATTTGCTTATGACTTTTCCTTGCTCAAGGACAACTCCAAGAGACTTCCTAAGTGCTCAAGGTTTCACCAAAAGACTTATATGCTCAAGCACGCAGACAATAGACTTTCTAAAATGTTTTCCCTAACAACAAACAAGTTAATTTGTTTTTAAACTTTATTTAACAATGGTAGTGTAAACTGAACAAATGAGCAGACTCTTTAGGATTTCTAATATAAACTTAAAAGCTAAAATCCTAAGTGTTTTGCGCTATTTGATTTTGACAGATTTAACACAGAAAAATAACAGAGTCTTGTAACATATACTTATTGGATATTTTATAAGCATAACTTTGTTATATCATGTCCTTAATTTTTTGCATACCTCATGTATTGTATTGTACAGACATTACGAATCCGGACTTCATAATATGATGTCATTTCGAAATAACCCTTAGCTTAAAAAAAAAATTGGAGGGGAGGGGGGGTGTTATAAACTCCTGGTCAGAAACTGATGTTGCTAATTCTGACTCAGAGTCTGAATGCGGCGAAAGTACAAAACAGAAAGATAAAAGAGTCAGAGAGAGAGAAGACAGACATAAAACAATTTATATCGGTTCCTCCCACAACACAGGAGTAGTCCAATCCCCTTACACTTCCAAAGGGATTTCACTATAATCAATCTGGATTACAACCTGCTCAAGGACACTGTTGTGAATTCGATGAAAAATCACACCAATAACAACTTGATGTGTGGAGCAAGTTAATCAAGCAACCAAAACAAAGTGGATAGCAATTAAACACAAGCAAAAGTAGAAAACAGCGAGAGAAAAGAAAGAGAGAACACAAGAGAATTTGTTTACCTAGTTCGGTCCAAATTGACTTAGTCTTGAGGAGAGAGCAGCCCTCTGTTCCACTATAATGATGAGTAACTTTACAAAAGAGATATCAATGGGTTACAAGAATAAGTCTCTCGCCTAATTCTACCCAAATCACAATCTCTTCCCGTGACCAAGAGACTCAATCCTAATAGTGTCTCCCAAGGTGAATCAACTCAACCCTAGTGTTTGTTGCCAAGTGCAAACTCTATACAAACCCTAGTTTGATTTCTAAACCCTTGTTTCAGCCCCCTCTATCTCAAGGTTTACTCTGATACATGGTCTATATTTATAGTAAAAGAATCCTCAAAAAACTGGAACAAATCTAGCCCAAAAATACGTTACAATTTTATTTTCTGTTTCGACAATTCAGTCCTCAAATTCCTCCATTCGGGCGCCGATTTTTCACGCGTTGCCAGGCTGAAAAAACAGTGCAAATTCGGTCCCCAGACAACACCATTCGGGCCCCGAATTGGCAGTTTTCAGAAACCTCAATTTTTCCAATTTTGAGTCACTTTCACAACAGACACAACCAAGAGACTTTTTTTTTTTGCTCAATTACAACTGCAAGAGAGTTCCCTTTGCTTAAGCACAACTGCTTAAGACTTTTCCTTACTCAAGGACAACTCCAAGAGACTTCATAAATGCTCAGGTTTCACCAAGGGACTTATATGCTAAAGCACGCAGACGAGAGACTTTTCTAAAATGTTTGCCCTAACAGCAAACAAGTTAATTTGTTCTTACACTTGATTTAACAGTGGTAGTGTAAACTGAGCAAATGAGCAGACTCTTTAGGATTTCTAAGATATCAACTTTAAAGTTAAAATCCTAAATGTTTTGCGCTATTTGATTTTGACTGAGATTTGACATAGAAAAATATCATAGTCTTGTAACATTTGTAACATATACTTATAGGATATTTTATTAACATAATTTTGCCGTTTCATATCCTTTAATTGCATAGAAAAATATCATAGTCTTCTTCATACCCATGCATTGTACCCGCACTACGTATCTGGACTTCATAATATGATGTCATTTAGAAATAACCCTTAACTTAAGAAAAAAAATTATGTGTATCCGCAAAGCATCATAATTAATTTTAGGCTTAATTACTGATGTGGTCTCTTAAGTTATTTGTTGGTTACATTTTAGTTCCATGAGTTATTAACGTTACAATTTAGTCCCTTTAAGTCATCTTCCGTCAACCAAATAAATCCCCACCGTCAAAATCGTTAACCCAATGTCTAAAGTGGATACACATTGCAAGTTGTCACGTCACCGTTCACATGTGCCTATTTAACGTTTTGACAAAAGACTGACGGTGAGGATTTATTTGGCTAACATATACTAACTTAAGGGACCAAATTGTAACGTTAATAACTTATGGGACCAAAATATAACCAACAAATAACTTAAGGGAGTAAATCATTAATTAAGCCTTAATTTTAAAACTAAAAAAAAAAAAGTTTAATCGGATACTTATATAACATTTTATTAACGTAACTTATCTGTATCATACCCACCGAATATCCCAGTTTCATAGTATGATGTCATTTAGAAATAACCCTTAACATTATAGCTCCGAAAATTTGCCCAACAGTTGAGGAAAAGACAATTTCAAATCAAATGGAGAGAATCAATCAATTTCCCCTTTAGTGTTTCAACATTAAGAAATGATAAAATAAAATAAATTTAAATTTCTTTTAGCCTTAATTCATTTAATAAAAGTAAAATTTATTTACTGCATAAGTTTTTTGTAACAAAATTTGTTCAATGCGTGTTTTAGATTTTGTAAGAAGACCGACTAAAAACATAAACAATTATATATTTATTTCCTAAAAGAACATAGAAACAGTACAAATTAAAAAAAAAAAGAAAAAGGAATGAATAATCTATGCTGTTTTTATTATTTGTCTAGCTAACATAAAAATTTGACATTATTTTTTGAAGAAAAAAATTTGACATCATTAAGAAGTAATTAACATTCTCATCTTAAGCTGAGGTATTCCAGTACTGTAAATTAAGTGTATGTAAAATGGATTAGAACCCACGAAAAACTGAAGGGCAGAATAAATATGCTGCAACTGATAAATACTTGAAGAAAAAATGTAGTATAGCCATAGACATTCCTAAAGAAGACTATTATCATTTTATTTTTTTTGAAATGGGAATAATTTCATTAAGCCGAATTCGCCAATAAGTCAAAAGATACAATCGCAGAAATACAAGATGGAGTCTCTTCGACCCAAACAAAATCTGAATTGCAAGAAAGAGCAAATTTGGCCAAGTAATGAGCGGCTTGATTCGCCACCCTTCTAACATGAGTGAAAGTAATAGAATTAAAACTAGAGCTTAATTTGACACAATCTTCTGCTAATGTTTCCAAATAAACTGATACAAGGTGCTTGTCTTTGATTGCCATAATCATATTGCTAGAGTCTGATTCTTCTTGTATGTTCAAGAACAATGGCTCCTTTGCAAATTTGAGACCCTTCAACATTGCCATTGCTTCTGCGATGTCTGAATTGGGTAGGATTGGCAAGCACCAACAACCTGTTGCTGACACAAAGCCTTGAACGTCTCTTATTACCACAGCAAGACCCCATTTTCCATCATCGGATGGACCTGCAGCATCTACATTCATTTTATAGGAGCCCGCAGACGGGAGACACCATCTGATATTTGAAGCTGGTATTGGAACTGACTGGTTCGGCGATTGCAACAAATCATTTTGAGCACTGTTAAAATTGCAGACCGCTTTGATAGCACTTTTATAGCATTCAGATGCACTACGAATTTCAATTCCCTCAGAACATCTCGTATTTCTAATCCTCCAGATTTCATAACAAATGAACAGCACCACTTGACTCACATCAGCCCCTTCATTAATAATAATATGTTCCAAGTTCCAACCAATCCAAAAATGACTTAGCATAACTATTATTACTGCTAAAATTCACGCCTAAATGAGATGCAAACCACACAGATCTCACCCACTCACAGTCCATAAATAGATGCTCAACGGTCTCATTGCGCTCATTACGAAAACAACAAAGAAGACTGCACTGAATACCTCTATTAAAAAGAGCCAATCTAACCGGAATTCGATCATGTAGGATACACCACATCAGATGCACATGCCTTGGTATAGTCCGCAATTTCCAGAGCTTAGACCAGACTTGGCTGTGTTGTGGCATAATGGACTGATTAGATTGTTGCACTGATTTCCTATGCTTCAGAAAGTGCTACGCTGATTTTACAGAAAATTCATTTGCCTGATACTTGAAGAAGAAAAAATGTAGTATGGCTGTAAATATGTTTTTCTCTTGAATTGTCTGAGCCTTCAAGTCCGTATCTTTGCCTCCCCTTTGAAAGGCAAATTTTGGTAGAACTCAAGCATACTGAGCAACAGGATCAACTACATTGCCTAGTCCGGTTGATAAATCATTATCATTTTACTAACGCCAAAGAAGGATTCATTTTTTAGTAACATCACAAGTTTTTCATTTGTCATCACATCCCATAAACGATCAACGGCTAGACTATGGCACACCTTTCCTTTACTGACTTTGCGTAGTGGAATTATTCATGGTTTCAAGTATCTATCTCCTGGTGGTGGACAAGAAACCAAGCTACACTTCAACAAAGATTAACAAGAAACTTAATATGGATTATAAGCATTAAGTAAACACACTAAGCTAGGGTCAGTAAAGGAGAGAATAAGATAGGGGACATTGAAAAATTTATGGGATGCTCCACATTAATCCTGACATGTTTAACAAACAAATTTGGCTAAGATTTGTATCAAGTATAATTCATCAAAAATATCATTCTTAATAGGCATATAAGTAAATAAGAAAACTGTAACATCTTTATATATACATTAAAATATATAATTTAATTACTATGCACCGACAATATAAAAATTTGCAACACAGAAATTTTTAACCTCTGCAATTTGCAGAGTTGAAGCATCCGGAAGATATAGCGTTTGAGACCAAGGGACAAAACATGTTTAATTTAATGCAAGATGAGGATCTCTATCTGGGAAGTCTGATGTTTTTGTTTTAGGTATTTTATCCAAACATTGTTCTGACAGAGCGCTAATTGTGCTGTTATTTAATGAGTTCACTTTTTCGAAAACACACACACACAGACATTTGTATTGGGTGGGAATTTTAGTAATATGTTTAGTCTGAATTCAGCACAGAAACCAGGACGAATTATATCAGAAAAATGATCATAGGAAAAAAAATTAAACAAACTGATCTGTCAACAAAAGATAATGTTATATGAAAACATTATATCAAGGAATAATGTTATATCAAGACACAATTTAGAGTCACTGCATCATTATAATTTATATATTAGATTTGATTTGAGTAGAACAAATTTATGCTTCTCAAACTCTAAAGATTCAGAATTGATAATTCGAAAAAAATTCAATAAAGGCGTACCCACGGACCTTGACATTGAAAACAATCTCAAGAGCACGAATTTCTTCAGTACTCTAGACTTACTCAGATCCATCATTATTGTGTCTTCCACCATTACCTGCATGAACTCCTCCAATCTCATTTTCCAATTTTTAAAAGCAATCGGTACAGCCAGTTGTCTTCTCCACATATTCTTTTCAGACAAACTTGATTCTGTTCCATCACCTCAATCAAAACTGAATGAAGATGTCTCTGGCAGTGGCAGTCATTGACAACATATGAAGCCATCACACTCTAAGAAGATAGAATGAATAAATTTTTGTGCATGTTTGCTTCTCTGACATCTCATGAACTGCAGGTAGCAAATGGTTTTGGATCAGGACTGTCTAATTTACCTCCATCTTCACTATCACGTTCCATCACAACAGAGGCCATGTTCTGCATCGGCTCATTCAACCTTGGTGGTATTTGGTGAGTGGTGCGTTCATTTCAGAAAAATTAGACTTCAATTGCAAATTCACCCTTACAAGGCTTGCTTTTATTACTAGCAGCAAATTGATGCATGCCTACAGATTATTTGAGATGGTAACCCCCCGCTGAAGAAGTCCATTTGGCAAGAAAAATATCTAATAAAAAGAATATGTATAACCATATTTACAGAAATTCCTTGAATGCAATCCAATCATCAAATATATTCAACGAGTTGCATGCCCTTTTTCCTAAAACTGTAGACAAATTCAGGAACATCTTCGTGTTTATCCACAAAATATGTTTATAGCTATGGTAATAATATATGCAATGCACCTCAGCAATATAATTATGATGGA
>Ga0315914_1005226_pt1 | contig 19006 bp, 17 predicted proteins | sample MpolenodulesMG_FD_203920 | JGI IMG/M metagenome (GOLD analysis project Ga0315914, IMG submission 203920) | Medicago polymorpha root nodule microbial communities from Los Angeles, California, United States - elongated nodules | ecosystem: Host-associated > Plants > Roots > Nodule | place: USA... | reverse complement strand
AAAAAAAAAAAAAAGGAGGTACACAAAATGTTATTGTTCGACTAAATGCTAGTTTATAATTTGAAAGAAATATATATTTTTTAGGGAAGGAAGTAATTTTATTATTAGATACCAAAATTTGAAAAGGGTTAATAGGCCTTTACCCCCCTGTAATACAAGTCATTTTCGGTTTTTTCCCCTGTAATTTTTTTTTTGATTTACCCCTTGTAAAATATTTTTGTTTTGATTTAACCTCCTAATAGGCCAAACAAAAATGAAAATTTTTTGGAAAAAAATAAAATTGGTTTTTGTTTGGCCTATTAGGGGGGTAAATCAAAACAAAAATATTTTACAGGGGATAAATCAAAACAAAAATTTTACAGGGGAAAAATCAGAAATAACCTATATTACAGGGGTTAAAAACCTATTAACCCATTTGAAAATTACACAGGCGATTAAAAATCTGACTTATTTTAGATTTGAAATTTGAATGTATGTATGTGTAAGTGAAAGATGGATGAATAATTAAGAATTAATAATGAAAGAAATATATTGAGGATATTTTAATAATGAAGAAAAAAGAAAGTTGAAAAAGTAAAAGAGGGATAATAAAGAAAGAGGAATAAGCAGTGTCTCTATCTGTATTGCATCTGTATCCGATCGATGTTATGGTAGCAGCAACTAGCTAGCTACTACTAGTCCATCCATCCATACTCTTCTTGACTCTTTCATTTTCTTCTTCTTCTTCTTCAATGGCTGCTCAACTCTTTAGAGACCTATCTTTAGGCCATTCCAAGAGAAGAGATTCAACAACACCATCACCACCCTCGTTAAAGATAATGCCACCACCGCCTACCGCCGACGATCTTCCTTCCCCACTTGGTCAACTTTCCACCAACCTCTCCGACGAATACCTCACCTTAACTGCCTACGAGATCTTCGTCGCCGCATGTCGAACCTCTTCCGGTAAGCCTCTCAGTTCATCAATTGCTAACTCCTCTTCCAACAACAACAATAGTCATTCTGACTCACCGAGTCACAACTCGCCGCTCGGTATTCAGAGATCGTTAACTTCTACGGCTGCTAGTAAGGTTAAGAAGGCTTTTGGTTTGAAATCTCCTGGTTCCGGTTCCAAGAAGAGTCCTGGTTCTGGTTCTGGTTCTGCTTCCGGTTCGGGTCAGGGGAAATTGAAACGACCGTTAACGGTTGGGGAGCTTATGAGGAATCAGATGAGGGTTTCTGAAGCTATGGATTCGCGTGTCAGACGTGCGTTGCTCAGAATTTCTGCTGGCCAGGTCACTTTTTTCTTATTCCAATGCATGTGTGGACTGGAGCGTGGTGTTTGATCCAGATTTTGTTGTTGCCTTTTCGTTTTTATTTGCTTTTAGTTTGAAAATTCAATTTACAATTATTGGATTCAGCTGAGTGCTTTTTTGATCTGCTTTTGGATTCTTTCAATTTTGTGAGCTTAATAGTGTTTTAACACTTTAATCCAATGATAGTGTTTGTTGAAATGTAATTGACTAAATTCATTCCATGAGGTGTTCGTTAAGTTGTTGTGTGTAAGTAAGTGTACCTTTGGTTTCACTTTTTGAGTAGCCAAAATTAATTCTAGAGGTGTAGAATGGATTTCGACATAATTGATTTTGACAGGTTTGGTCGTTGTACAATTGATTTTGCCTCTAGAATTGATTAAAACTTGAAGCTAAATATTGGAGCTTTTGATTCTAGAATTGATTTTTGCATTCAAATTTGTTGTTTAACTTCCTTTTACATGAATATATCCAAGCATGAATTACTTTACATTCAACTCACTTTTAGCCAGAATCAATTCACTCAAAATCAATTTTTGTCACCGCAAAGCCAAACACACACTTAATTATTCCTTGCGTGTGTAAATGTTTATTGGTGGATGATGACTGACTACACTAGATTTGCCTTGGAATTGAAAAGGGAAAGAAATTGTTCTGGTTTTTTACTTTTTAGTTGAACATGGATATGCTTTTTGTTAACTTGTGAACTTCATTGCAGGTTGGAAGAAGGATCGAGTCTGTGGTGGTTCCACTTGAGCTAATGCAGCAACTCAAGGCTACGGATTTTTCCGATCAACAAGAATACAATGAATGGCAGAAGAGGACTCTCAAGGTTCTGGAGGCTGGTCTAATTTTGCATCCTTACATACCTTTGGATAAATCCAACTCTGCTGCGCAGCGGCTGCGGCAGATTATTCATGCCGCTTTGGATAGGCCCATCGAAACCGGGAAGAATAACGAGTCCATGCAGGTTCTTCGTAGTTCTGTCATGTCTCTTGCAAATAGGTCATATGATGGATCTCTCACTGATTCATGTCACTGGGCAGATGGGATTCCTCTGAATCTCCGGATTTATGAAATGCTTCTACAATCTTGCTTTGATGTTAATGATGAATCATCAATTATTGAAGATTTTGATGAGCTAATGGAACAAATCAAGAAGACCTGGGGAATACTTGGATTGAACCAGACATATCATAATCTCTGTTTTACTTGGGTTTTATTTCATCGATTTGTTGCCACTGGCCAGATGGATTTGGAGCTTCTGTCTGATGCTGATGGCCAGCTAGCTGAAGTTGCAAAAGACGCAAAGACAACCAAAGATTCCGAGTATTCCAAAATTTTGAGTTCTACATTGACTTCGATATTAGGATGGGCAGAGAAAAGGCTTCTCGCATACCATGAAACTTTTGATCGTGGAAACGTTGAAACTATGGAGGGCATTGTCTCTTTAGGGGTAGCAGCGGCTAAGATATTGCTTGAGGATATATCTAATGAATATCGTCGGAGGAGAAGAAATGAAGTCAATGTGGCCCGAGAAAGAATTGAAACGTACATCAGGTCATCTCTACGTACTGCTTTTGCCCAGGCAAGTTCATATAGTCTGTCATTGCTTTTATTATTATTTAGTAAAAGGTGACAAACTCGAGGTTTATCATCTCCTGCGATGGTAATAATGCTTAATGTGAGAGAATTGGAATTTGTTTTTAACTTTGGCCTTTAAACATCTCTTAGCATTCTGATTAGCTGTTCGCAATATGATGCATGCACAGATTTTACTTATAAAGGTTGAGTGAAATTATTTTGCTATACAAACTAGAATTTTGGGTGACTAAGCAAGTGGGAAAATTAGACATTCCATATTTACATGCCAATTACATTTCTTGGTTTATAAGGCAAACAAGCTTTATCGGGTTGTTGAGTTGTGCAAGTAACGGGTATTTTGATCATGAACAAACCTAGGTGCATCCGTGCAATAGCATGTCATTTATGGGTAATATATTGTGATCTCAATACATTTATGACGGTTGCTTTTGTGTTGAATTCTTCATCTATCTGTCTCTCTATATATCTTCTAAAAGTTGCATGTGTTGAAATATGCTTGTTTTGCTGCTGCATAGATAATGGAGAAAGCAGACTCAAGCAGGAGGGCATCAAGAAACCAGCCAAATGCTCTCCCCCTCCTTGCCATTCTTGCAAAGGATGTAGGCAGCCTGGCCGTTAATGAAAAGCTAGTGTTCAGTCCAATACTCAAGAGATGGCATCCTTTGGCAGCGGGTCTTGCTGTGGCTACCCTTCATGCATGCTATGGAAACGAGTTGAAGCAATTCATTTCAGGCATCACAGAATTGACCCCTGATGCCGTTCAAGTGTTAAGAGCTGCAGACCAATTGGAGAAAGACCTTGTGCAGATAGCTGTTGAGGATTCAGTGGACAGTGATGATGGTGGCAAAGCAATAATCCGTGAGATGCCTCCTTACGAGGCTGAAGGTGCAATTGCGAATCTTGTGAAAATATGGACCAAGACTCGAATAGACAGACTAAAAGATTGGGTTGATAGAAATCTGCAGCAAGAGGTTTGCATTCATCATCTTCTCTTGTGTTGCCCATCGATGATATTCATTGTGACTTTGTTACTAGAAAAAATGTTAGGGATATATATTATAATAGAATCAAACTCAAGAGAACATAAGACTACAAACTGACATTAAGTCATTGCAAACTGTGGGTTAGTGAATTGTGTGTTGTCTTTACATCTCAAATATTCTTTTAGTTGATTAGGGATAACATGTTTGTAGCTGTGCATGTGATTAATTTCGGTGTATTCTGGTCATTCACGTCGATTGATTGCCTTTATGTGGAACTAACATAGTTTACTGTGATATCCTAGCTTTGGAGTCCACAAGCAAATCAGGAAGGATACGCTCCATCTTCTGTTGAAGTTCTGCGAATCATAAATGAAACTCTGGATGCATTCTTTCAGCTTCCAATACCAATGCATCCTGCATTGCTTCCTGAAGTGATGCATGGCGTCGATAGATGCCTTCAATATTATGTGGCCAAAGCTAAATCTGGCTGTGGTAAATGATGTTGAAATTGAATAGTTTAGCTCTTATATATGGTATCGTTAATAACTGTATATGTGGTGTCTATAGTAATTGTTGTTTTTTACTCCAATATTCAGGATCTCGAAATACATTTATTCCAACAATGCCGGCACTGACGAGATGCACTATTGGCTCAAAATTTCAAGGCTTTGGGAAGAAAAAAGATAAATCTCCAAATTCTCAGAAGAGAAATTCGCAGGTTGCAACAAATGGGGATAGCTCTTTTGGGATACCCCAACTCTGTGTTCGCATAAATACTTTGCAGTGGATCCTGGGTGAATTTGATGTTCTGGAAAAAAGAATAATTACTCTTTTACGGAACTCAGAATCTGCCAGAGAAGAAGATTTTTCAAACGGATTAGCTAGTAAGTTTGAACTATCTCCAGCCGCGTGTCTTGAAGGAATTCAGCAGCTCTGTGAGGCTGCAGCATATAGAATTGTCTTCCATGATCTAAGCCATGTTTTATGGGATAGTTTGTATGTCGGAGATCCCTCATCTTCCAGGATTGATCCGTTTCTTCAGGAACTTGAGCGAAACTTAATGTTCATTTCAGACAATGTTCATGAAAAAATTCGCACACGCATTATTACAGAAATAATGAGAGCTTCCTTTGATGGATTCTTGTTTGTATTGCTTGCTGGAGGCCCCTCTCGGGCTTTTTCCCGGAAGGACTCACAAATCATAGAGGATGATTTCAAAGTTCTAAAGGAGCTGTTTTGGGCAAATGGGGATGGCTTGCCTTCTGAAATAATAGACAGGTTTGCAACTACCCTGAGGTCTATCCTTCCCCTTTTCAGGACCGATACAGAGAGCCTCATTGAGCAATTTAGACGGATAACAGTTGAGACATATAAATCTTCCGCCAGGTCTAGAATTCCATTACCTCCAACTTCCGGACAGTGGGGTCCATCTGATCCAAATACATTATTACGTGTTTTATGCTATAGAAATGATGAAGCAGCTTCGAAGTTTCTTAAAAAGACATATGATCTCCCTAAGAAACTTTGACAAGCTGGGAGATGCATTCTGCTCAAATGTCTGGTTCTTCCTGTATTTAGTACGACCTTGCCCAGCAGGTAATTTATCTGCATTGTTGATCAAGCTTTACTACCGGACATGGCTGTTTTTTACTACACTGAGAACATTGGCCAAGGGCTTGGTGCTACTGGCATTTTCTTTCGAGTCCGAAGTGAGGCAAGAATAAATGTTGGGCATGAGTATAACACAAGCCTATTTGCAAAAAGGTGGTTAACTATTATTTTCGATTCATTAATTTTTGGAAGATTAGAGATGTCTCTGTGGCTTATTCTATGTTTAGCTTCTCTTTTTCATCCTTTTATTTTTTTATTTTATTTTTATATATAGTAAATGAAAATGATATCTATGTTATCATTATTCTTTTGATGAATTCCTCTGGATTGTGTTGTCCTTTATTTATCACTAGTATGAACTGCAGTTATACAGGCATTGTATAGCCTATTTTGTTGATTGAAAAAGTATATATGTCATTATTTATTTATCAGTATACATGCAAAAGCCGGGATTTTAACATTTGTGTATATGCCAATTCAGTACTCTTGTCATTATAGTGTTATATTATTATGTTATGTACATATACATATCTTTAGTCTTAAGTGAAGTGTTTGGACATTAACTAATGAAGTTTCTCATTGTGAATGATGAGACTGACGTTTGGGTGGGGAGTGATGAGATGTGCCATGTGTGTACAGCTTGGACCACCTTTGGCTGCTTGGTTTGATGGAAAACGCCAACCACTAATTATCTAGCCTGGCCATAGCAAGCGACTTCTATTTTACGTCATTGATTGATTAATCATAGTTTAATAGGGAATGTGATTTGCAAATGTAAAACTCACACTTTAGTTACCTTTGTGTTTTGCCGACTGTGGTATTCCAGCGGACTGCCTAGATTTCGCTATTGACTCCATGCTATTTCTGAAGGCAAACAATATTTTATACCGTGTTTAAAAAAAATCCTTTGAAAGAGAACTAGTGAAATTAAATGGTTTTATTATATCAAAAGACAAGAGAATGAAAATTTTGAATTATTATTGCAGTTTAATATATATTTTGATGAAATATAAGAACATAACGAAATTAGAACAATCATTAGCTAAACCTCCTGCCCCTCAGGGGAAAAAGAGCATGATTATTGAGTTTGAGGTGAGGTAAGTAAAATTTTAGTAATAATTATTTTACTTAAAAATCATCAAATACTACCCAAACTATTAGACCTTTGTGTAGCTTATTTTACTTAAAAATCATCAAATACTATCCAAACTATTAGACCTTTGTGTAGCTTATTATTAAGCTTAATCAATTGCATTACAGTCATCATGGTTTATAAAATAATATGACAATGTTGTAACACCACCAGAAAACTAATAATAATAATAATAATAATAATATTGCAATGTTGTATCACCACCAGAAAAACTAATAATATTGCAATGTTTTTTCAAAATAATAATAATATTGCAATGTTGCAAAATACTCCTTGTGCTAGAGCGCAGAACTCTTTGTTTATATATCTCATTTTGACTTGTTAAAAAAAAATACCGATCTTTGTTTATAATAATAATACTAGTCCCGGGGGACGGATATAAGACTACGCTTTGAGTTTTTTTTCAAGGAAGGATGGATTACGTTTTTAGTGTTACTCTAACAATTGTTGATTGGATAAAATAAACCGTCAACCTCCTATAACATTTTATTCTTTCTACTTTTTTAAAAATCTAGTATGGATATATCCACACCATGCTTTATAGTGGATCATCTCCTATTTATTTATTTTTTCTATTACTTTTCCCACCCTATCCATTTCTCACGCGCCCTATTCTTTTTCAAAAATGTCTGAGATTTTCGGATTTTAAAATCCGAACTGGTGTTTTCCTTTATTATAGGGTGGAAAAAAAATGACTTTTTCACCATTTTGGATTTTATAATCCGAAAATCTCAAAAAATAGGATGCGCTGTTTGATTTTTTTCGGATTATAGAATCTGAATACCCCCTAAGCACCCTTTTTCATGGTGCTAATGCACTTCGAATTACGTAATCTAAACTGCATCAGCACTAATTCTGAACATGTTAATAACATGGATAGTCATTTTAAGGGCAATATTAACCTTCCTAACTCTCATCCTTGTGTTTTTATGATTTTACTTGACATGGATAAACCTTTTTTTTGGATGTTTTTAAAAGCAAAATTCAAAATTGCTGAAATGAGAGAGATTATGAATGTTGATTATGCATAAGCAATAGTTTGAATTATGAAATCCAAACTCGTCCGAAATATGAAATCCAAACTACAAAGAGCATTTTTGAAAATTTTACAGAGTGCGTAAGACTGCCATATGATGGCAAAAGTAATAACCTTTTTTTGTAGGGATGGATCGTCTCTTAATTCTAACCTAGTGTGGACGTAAAGTGTTATAATAACTGAAAAAAATAAATTCCTTAAAAAAAACTGAAAAAAATAAATTAATCTTAGAAAATAATAAAATATTTTTTTTTTCAAGGATAAAAGGTCAATGCATTTCCTCCAAAATCCACTAGAACTAATTCTTTTTATATGAACTAATTCCAACCTAAACGATTATTATAAAAGTTGAACCAAAACAAAAGGGCAAAGCGAAAATTAACCAAAACAATAATGGCAAAAAACACGTTTTATAAGTAATTCTTATCCACGTGAATGTTTTTAGGGGCTAAACTTCAAAAATGTATATTAAACTGCAGAAGATAGTACAACAATGACTCTATATTGAAGGTAATTTATTTTTATTTTTTAATTCTTTTGTTAAGTAAAACAAAGGCAATAACACTCTTATCGACAAACAAGGCAAATGAGGAAAAATTAGGAGCAAATGTGTTTAGACAACCTCTTTGATCTAGATCTCTGAAACCAAGTTTGCTCTTCTTGAAATAGAGTTTGTTCATATTCCTTCCACTAAAGGGATTTTGTTTATTTTCAGAGTACAGCTATGATTCTGTGGAAGTTTACGAGCTTTCAGATAAAAATATAAATGAGAATTGAAATTCTGAACTACTATTATGATAACACAAATGTAAAACAAATCCTTGTTTATATTTAATTCTGAACTCCTGATTAATCAAATACAAAAACAAATTCTGACAATTTAGAAATATAGTCACTAATCCTACTGGAGTCTGTCATAGTTAACTTCTAAAGATATTATAAATATTTTCTTATATCGTTTTGTTTCTCTCATACTAATTATTTATTTACCTCTGAAGATTGAAGACACTCCTTTATAATTTCTTTGATCTTTCTCTTCATTAATTTATCTTTCACACCGGTAAGCATGTCATGGTAAAACATTTCCATCCTAACTAGCTTCCTATCATCTGCTGCCTCTAACATGTTCTCCCATTCTTTTGCAATATCCATTGAACCCGAATTCCACATTGAAACAGGGATATCTTGCTCATTAAAAGGTTTTCCAAAAATTGAACCATGAAGTATACTAGCATATTTCTCCATTATAGATAGCTTTGTTTGAAGCAGCTTCAGCTCATTCAACGCCGTGGATAATTTCTCATCTGTTTCTGCTATTATTTCGGGGTTTTGTTTTGCAACCTTGTCTTGCCCATCAGAGCTATTTAATTCCTCTTCTTTGAGACCCTCAATTGTTGGTGGCCACAGCACAATGGTGGGAGTGTAACTATCCATTTCTTTTCCATTCCCAAGAACTCCACTCCTTCCCCTACCCCAAGACCACACCTTATGTCCCTCCTGAGCAACAACGACAGTATGTGCCGCCCCACACGCAACTTTAACGGGGCCTGGAAAAATGGGTTGATGTAAATTGCATGAGATGAGAAGAGGAGAGAGGGCATCACCACCAGAATTTGTTTCAGCACGATTAGCATCAGGACATAAGCCAAGACCCTTCTCCATTCCCCATGACCACACATCCCCAGTTGAGGACACGACACTTGTATGAAACAAACCACAGTCAACAGAAATAAGATGTATGCTTTGTGGCAATTCTTTAACAGGAGTAGGAAATGAAGTGCTTTGCGTTGTTCCGTGTCCAAGTTGGCCATTCTCACCAAGGCCAAAGGTCCAGCACATGCTTTCTAATGTGCCGTCAGGTTTCTTTTTGTGAGCAAGCAAAGCAGTGTGAAAGGCACCACATGCTACCTCATAAATTGTCCAAGGAGACTCCTCATCAAGTATTTTTACAACTTCTGGATGCAGCCTGCTCTGCCTATCCCCCAAACCTAATTGGCCATGGCTGTTATAACCCCAAGAGTAGCATGGTAGATCTTCATCCTCGTGTGAGTCTATAGCACTAACCAGAGCTACGACATGCTCGTTTCCACATGCAACCTTGACAACAGTTCGACTGTGAAAATCCCAGACTGGCGTTGGAATGAAACTGCTTACAAGAGATATCCCACCTTCTTTGCTTTCTTGTGGGATGTTTCCCCACATCCATAGGGTCCCACGATTATCAATAGCCAGAGACATCATTCCTCCTGCTTTGACAGTACACATCTGAGAATATTGAACAGATGAAAATACCTTAACAATGCAGTCACCTTGGCATATAAGTTTTAGAACAAAACTAGTGCAAGTCATGTTATACCTTTGGTGATGCTTTGTCTTCTGCTTCAGATGTGTCGGTTGAACAATTGGTCGGTTGCAACTCAAGAAACTTGCTAAGTAAGCAAGGAACTAGGGAATCATGCGAGTCCTCCTCTCCACCAAGACCAAGTTGACCATCCATAAAGTAGTCAAGGACGCAGATACTAGTGTATAATATATACAGTCAACAAATTAATAGAAGTGAAAACAATCAGTAGTTGAACTCAATCAAAAGACTCCAAGCATATTAAGGATACATATATTGTAACCCCAGCACCAAACAGATCCATCTTCTGTTAAAACACAAATAGAATTAGACAGGGTTACCAAATAAATGAACCAGCATATTGATCATTATGAGGTTAATAAATATGGTTATCAAGAATTACACAACTTTGGCTTGAGTTCCCATCAAGGGAAAATGACATTCAAATCCCTCTCTGGTTATCAAAGTCTTGCTCTGAGACTAAAAAGAATCATTAGTAAAAATCTGAACATAGGTCTCCATTCACTTCATTGCACTTGTGCTGTAATTGAGAAATTGTAGAAAATTTGTTTAATAGTTGCATAACAATATTATCCCCTTTTTCTTATTTTCAAAGAATTCACTTAACCACCATTCCTGCTCCAAAAATATCCTTACAAGCATTTCAAGGTCTGTTTGTTCGGGATTTTTTTGAAAAAAAATATATTTTATAACCAAAAAATAATTATTTTATTATTTTTTTAGTGTTTGTTTCAGATTTTTAAAAAATCCATTTGGTTAAAAAAAACATTTTTAGCCTCAAAATCTTTTTTTTTTAATTCCTAAAATCAAGGAACTCAAGTGTAAGAGTTTCAAATCATCAAAAAATGATTTTTATGATAGTAAACAAACAGAAACAGCTTTAGATTTTTTTAACCCAAAATCAATTTTTTTTAAAGTTGAAACAAATGCACCCTCGGAGAGTTGTTAAAATATAATCAATAATAATAAGCCGGGGTCTCCTATATGACAATTTATGAATTGGCATTAGCCTTATCGTTTATGCAACAAGAATAGGAATGAAAATAAAAATTACACTTTGATGAGGTCATGCAGTTGTAAATTGAAAGAGAACATTAGAAAAAGTCTGAAGTGTTAGTGAACCTGCAAGAGCAAGACTGTGATAAGAACCAGCAGCAATACCCACTATTTTAACACTGTCTTGAGTTCCATTTGGGTTTCCAAAGTTGAGTTTTTTTGGGGAAAGTTCATCTTTTTGAGAACCATTGCCAAGCCGTCCAAACATTCCTCTACCCCAACAGTATACACTGCCATCTCCTACACAAAATTATATTATTGAACCCTCAATCAATCATAAGATTCATAACAGAGATATGTACTTTGCAAATATTGAGAAAAAATTGATAGATTAGAGGTAAATTGAATAGGGTTACCAGTAAGAAGAAGAGTGTGTGATTCACCAGCAGCGACGTCAACGATTTTCTGCGATATGTTGTCGGGATTCGGATAACTTCCGGCGACTTCCATTGCCTCCCGCGAGAACACAGACTCTATTTGCCACTTCACTGGGAAAAATCTTACGTGTAAATGTAATTCCTAAGCTGTTTTTGTATAGTGAAGAAATCCTTATCACTATTTATTTATAATATAAGAATCTCGCTATTTTAATTATAATAAAGTAAAAGTAGTGACATTTTTGATAAAAAAAAGTATGCATTTCTTTTAAAAAAAATTAGTTTTTAATAAGATGAAAAAAAAAACTATAATTTAAGTAGTTTTAAATAAACGGCAATATATAAAGAGTCGGGTGTAAGTTGCTCAAATTGCCACAAATGTGTACTTGATTGTCCAATTTCATCTTACAAACCATAAATTGACATGAATAATCAAATTGATAAGAATAATCTACTAAGTTGATATATTGTGACGAAGGCTTTTGCAAAGTCTTTTGCATGGGCAGTTCAAAAAAAGTGCATTTCTATATAAAAAAAAAATTTGTAATTTTTTTTTAAAAAAAAAAAAAGGATATTGGACAACATCGAAAGCCTTTTCATTAGCTCAATCCATTTTTACATACAAATTAAATTTTTTTTTTTCAACAAATAAAAATGTTGGATTGGAATAATATAAGTTAACTTGATTAATTTAATCAATCCTGCGAAAAAGTGAAGAAGATGAAATTGGCGTGTACTCAATTAGTAAAGTTATGAATGTTTTTTAGACGTACATTCATAACTTTACTAATTGAGTACACACCAATTTCCTCTTCTTTCCTTTCTCTCGTTTCTCGCGGGGTTGATTAAACTAGAGACCTTGCAAAATTATGTATGTTTTAATTGACCATGTCTTTATTATTAACTATTTGAGATTTTGCATAAGTGATTTATGCTGGTGTCAAAGGATCTTGATTCAATGACCCATAAAAGTTTCTTCATTAGTAATACAGGGTTTATAGCTGGTATGTATGTATCGTCCAAAGAAAAAAGGTTTTAATATGTGTTTCGTCCTTGCAATTAGGCGTCATTTAAAAATTCGTCCATGTAATCGCTAATCCTGACAATTTACCCTTGCATTATTTAATCATTTAAAAATTCGTCCCTCCCCTCACTTAATCACTGTCATGTCATCTGATTAGCAAAAGAGCATGGGAATGGACAAAAATACCCTCGTCATCCTTCTTCTTCTTCCATTGAACAATGCATATGGTGCACTGTTCAACTTCAATTTTCCAAAAACAAACCATGAATCCAATTTTTCCTCTGTGTGTGGTTTCCACTCGTCTCTCTCTCTCTCTCTCTCTCTCTCTCTCTCTCTCTCTCTCTCTCTCTCTCTCTCTCTCTCTCTCAAACACATTCAATCAAGCGTTTCGGCGACGAAACACATGGAGCACTCGACTTACCAACAACCACTGTTGGTATACGAACCCACACCAATCCCCTCTCTTCCTTCTGACATCCTCACCGTCCACGCCGGCCTCCACCACCACTCAACCTTCTTCTCAGATCCTTCTCACCCACCGCAACCACGGTCATCACTATCCTCATCACTGCCGTCGCCCTTGAGCTCTCACCAGTCACAGTCTCATCCTTCTTCTCCGGTACTCTCAGATCTGACTACCTCTGCCTCATGGAAGCATCACGCTCATCTCCTCCTCCTTCTCTGATAGTCTCGTATTTGACCACCACGGCCAACAATCTCATTCATCGCCGTTGTCGTCTGTTCCAACAACACCATCCTCCATCATCACCATCCTCCAGGGAACGTGAAAGAGAAAAGTGATAGAGAGAAGAGACCATTATTGTGTTTCGTGTTGTGTTGGTGATGATGGGTCTGTTTGGGTTTGGGGGAAAAACATGTTATTGAAGCTGTTGTGCCTTCTACATTCTGGGTTCATGATTTGTGGAGGGTATATTAGTAATTTCTCAGTTGCCTGAAATTTATAGGGGTATTTTCGTCCGTTCATGTGAGTTTTTGATGAATCAGCAAGTGAATTAACCAATTAGCAGTGCCATGTCAGTAAACAGATGACTTGGCAGCGATTAAGTTGGTCAAGGGACGAATTTTTAAATGATTAAACAATGCAAGGGTAAATTGTCAAAATTAGCGATTACAGGGACGAATTTTTAAATGACGCTTAATTGCAAGGACGAAACACATATTAAAGCCAAGAAAAAATTAGTGTGGCTCGTGTATGATGTATCCATCACTTAAAAGCCCTAATTTGGCGTTGTAGAGCTTGAAAATCTGTATCAAACAAATTGGCAACATATTGCGCCCCAAAAAAAAAACAAATTGGCAGCAAAATCAGAGATAATTTTGTGACCAGAGCTAGACGTTGAAAACAGTTTACATAAACATGCTATATATACAAATTAACATAAACTTATGAACAATCCAACAATGCACAGTGTCTCTTAAATTAATTGATCGATTTGTCTTCCATTGTCTTTCACATGAAACACTAAGCAATGACTTAAATAAATATTAACAATTAACAACAACAATGATCATAAACTAAAGTAAGAGATGAATTTGCAATCTATGCTAACTAGTGCAAATGTCCCCATAAGGTTGTGCCAACATATCTTCCTCACTAATATAAGCAGAAAGATTAACATACTTATCTTGTTCATTTCTATCCCTCCACCTTGCCCTACAAATCACACAACTAGCTGATCTTCTTCCTCTACTTCTCTTCCATCTCACCAAACACTCTTCATGAATAACATTCTTACATGTTCCACATGCCACCAACCTCTCTTCCTTCTCCATTTCTTCAAGACAAACAGGACACGTGGTGCCATCTTCCATCTCTATATTCTCCTTCTTCGACCCTCCTTCAAAGAACATCTGATGAAACCTCTGTCGTAATGTAAACCCTGCAACTGCTTCTTGTAACGTTGGCATGTCTAACAAGCGTTGAAGATGACATGGTCGAAGGTTTTTTCTACGGACACAAGCGTCGTTTTGTGAAACGCCTAATACTCGAATCATAACGAATAGGATGTGTTTGCATGGTGTTGTTCGGTCGGGGCACGTGCATGTGGGTGTGGAGGATAAGATTACTGTGTATACGTTACCGGTTGCGCCGAATATGAAGAAGGTGGAGCCGGAACGGTGGAGGAGACGGAGGGGGTGACGGAGGGCTCTTACTATTCTGTCTGAAATTGGTTGGCTGTGTTTGAAACGATAGGGACGGTGACGGTTATTATTGTTGTTGTTATTTGGTGGTGTTGAATTGGAATTGGAGGCAACAGACTCCATTTCCAAAAAATGAGGAACAGTTTTGTGTGAAGAAGAATATGTTGTTGGTGGTGATGTTATGTTATGAATCGTGGTTGGGATTCTTTGTGTGGTTTTGGAGGACACGTGAAGGAATTACAAATGAAGGGAAGGGAATGGAATTTTGTAAGGTGGAGAATTCCATTAACTTAACTTGCAAACTTGGATCCTTTGAGGAATAGTGGTAAACCATGTAGCACGCTTGCAAAGACCCCTCCCTACAATACACACATTCTCAAAGCAATTAATTTTTCTTATCTATTTTTTCATTTTTTTTACGTTTCACACACGTTTTGTCCAAATTTCAATCCTCTTATATTGGAGCTTTTGCTACCCACTCTTCAATTTAATTTACAGCCTACAGAAGACTTACATTGGAACAAGAAGACTTACAATGTAACAGGAAACGCTGGTTTTTACCCCGTGGGTAATAACCAAATTGTTGAAGGGAAGTCAATCAATCCTTGTGCCCTCAGAAGCTAGTGAAAGGGACAACACCTCTTTGCAGAAATTTTTCTTCTTTTTGGAGAGAATTCAAACTGCTCTTAGTCTTTGGTATCCACTATCCCATTATCCAAGGAGGGAGTGGGCAAAGGTGATGTAACATGCTCTCAGTTGGAATATGGGAGGATAACGTGGAATCTGAAGTGGAGCCCAAGGTGGATAGAGAAAAGGTGGAGCAAAATAGATTGCCCATATAAATGAGTCCAGTCGAGTTGGACTCTAAAAATTGATTCATTTAACACTCTATTCGAGCAGTTCATTAAGCTTAAACATTTGGCTCAATTTGTAGACTCAATTAAGATAATTTAAAGGACATTTTTTTTAAAAAAAATTAATCAAAATTTAAGGCTTCATTTTTTCGTTCCCACTTTCTAGGTTTTTTTTATTATTAAAGAGGACTATTATATCCAGCGAAGAATATGCATAGCGATTATCCCGAATTAATACGTGTTGTGTTTTAATTTGAAGTCAAACATTGAACTTCCTTTTATTAGTGGAAAACATGGGAGGAAAGTGAGGAAATTAAACGGCAAATGCCCCGTCGCTATATTTTACGAAAAATTCATTCGATATATCCAGCATTACGCTTTATTACAAGGAAATACAACCGTTTAATAAGATAAATAAATTAAATGTTTAAAACCCCAATTTTTGCATATGTTATGCAATGTTCCATCAATTGAATTAAACTTATGGAGACATATTTAATTAACTTAATAAATATAAAAAACGTTAAAAACTAACTAAAAAATTATTTAAATACATAAAATCAATTATATATAATTTCGAGTCTAACTCATAAACCAAATTTTTATCTCAAGTTCAACTGATTAGGTTCATGAACCACGTTCAACAGATTAATCCACAAGTCAAATTTGAAACTATATTTGAGATTGTTCGATTCATTGTTAGTCATAGTCGACCATAAGAGCCAAAGATTTAGAAGACATGGTGGATTGTACCCACAAAATTTTACCCTACTTCTTTACATTTAAATCAGACTATTATAAAATGAGTAATTAACTTAAGAATATAAAGTGAAAGATATTGAACTTTAATAAATAAAAGTTTTCCTCAAAATAAAAATAAATAAAAGTTAGATATTAGAACCCTAAAAAAAAAATTCACTTTAAATTTGTTCAATTTTTTTTTAACTCACTTTAGATGATCATTGCCCCGACGTTTATACATTCATTACCTATTTTACCCTCTATATAAAGTTAAAACACTTCATTTTTTCTCATTTGTCTTTCACAACCTTTCCAACATTCCTCTATCATATAGGAGAGTGAGAATGAAGATTCATATTGGAAAACAATAGTTAAGTTTTTCAGTTTACTTGAACCAAAAGTTAAGCATGCTAACTTCTAGTCTTCTTCTGTAGGATTTCAAAATTTAATCGTGTTGCCTTTTGTACAATAAATCTATATACGTTGATTAAAAATATTTTGATAAATGATTTAAAAATATACCTCATGTTAAAAAAAAATTAATGCATTAATAATTGCAATTTTCTCATGTTAATTAATTGAAGGATTATATTTCACCTGCAAATACAAATACAAATGCAGCAGAAATGTTCATCAATTGGCACAAACTAAATCTAATACGAGCCCCTATTAAAAAACCCCCCCCCCCCCCCCCCCCCCCCCAAATCTTAGGGTTTGGTGGCCACCCCCCACCTTCATGGTGGGTTTCCTCCCCCACCTCTTTGGTGGTATGTCCCTTCTCTTGTAGTAGGAGCATCCTCCTTTCCCCTCAACTATCTCTTCATCCTTTTTCAAATCCTTTCTCACTCACAGATCTTCTTTCTCCACCAAAAGTTGCCGCCAAACCTTCCTTTCCGCTGATGCGACCACCACCCGAGCCACCACCACAAAGCAATCATATGGCTGTCACGATTGTCTCCACTATTTCAAATCTGAAAACATTGTTTCAAGCTCTCTCCTTCATGGTTGCTCCCCCACCTTCATGGTTGGCACCCAGCCGCCTTCCACCAAAACCACCATGGCTAGGATACCATCTAGATTTCATGTTTGTTGATGTTTCTCTATTCCACTGTGCTAATGTTTTGTTTTGTGCTTTATTGTTATTTTTATGTTGTTTTAAGTATGTCTTCATGATGTTTGAAGAAATGTCCCAAGAGAGCTTAACTTGCTGGAACAAATTTTTGAGTGCAAAACTACATGAGGCACCCACCTACCTCAACATCCTCACCACCAAACAAAGTGTTTCTAGGCATGTGGATACTTTGGACAAATTCGAGACCATTTATAGTCGAATCGTGCTTGTAGAAGTCAAAGAAATGATCTGTAACTGGATAGATTTAAAGACTGTGAACCCTCTTTTCAACTTTGCCATAGATCATATGTGGAAGAATTTGTCATGGTTGTTTGGATCTAAGGATGGGATTGGAACTTCCTCTTTGTATTTGTGTTATGTATATCAAATCTTGGTTGACTTAGTTTTCATGTTTAGCTTTAGTGTGTGGATGGGGTATGTCCCTACACATTTCTTTCCAATTTGGTTGTACCCTTTATTTTCTCTATAACAATATAGGTAACATGAAGTGGGCATGGACGCAATTTGGGTCAGTCATGGGTACAATAATGTTCGTATATACAATAATTAAGATATAATTTCCCCATGCTCTACGAAACAGTTTTAGAAATTTAAATACACCATAAATTCACTAGTATTGTATTTATACCCTTACATCAGAATAACATTTCATGAATATAGTGGTGAACGTCTCATGAGAAATGAAGTTTACACTGCCAAGTGCCATCCAAAGTTCCAAACATACCTTAGTGAACACTCCTCACAACAAGCCTTAAAATTCAAAGTTGTATTGGTCAAAAACAGTAACACCCCTTTAGTCCTCGGTATGGATGAAACGAAGAAATCATGGAAGTGTTTCAAGGTGTTAAACTACTATGATGGCTGCAATGGCTAATTTCATGAACAATGATGTTTATGATCTTGAGCTGACTTCAGCAAAGAACAATTCAGATTTGAGATGATTATTGTTTTCGCAACTAATTTTTTGGACAAAACTTGATCATGCTTTGATTAGGAGAGGTAGAATGGATGTGCATATAGAACTGTCCTATTGTTATTACGAAGCATTCAATGTTCTAGCCAAAAATTACTTGGATATTGAGTCACATGATTTGTTTCTAGAATTAAGGACTTGTTGGAAATGAGAAAGATAACCCCTACTGATGTTGTTGAGAACTTGATGCCTTTGCCAAATGAAGAAAATAAAACTTGCTTGGAGAACTTGATTAAAGCTCTTGAGATGTCCAATTTTATATATGAAGAGATTATAGTGAAGAAGGCAGAGGAGGATGAGGTAGAAAAAAAAGGAAGATAAAGAATTGAATCAATCGAATCCGAGAGAAGAAAACCAGTGAAAACATGGTGAAATAAGGAAAGATAGTAATGACAAATGCCAATGATATTCACTGAGTATCATCTTTGTACTTTTTTTTGACGTTAAAGACAATTTCATTAATGAAAGTCTGGCAATAAATCAAATGTTGAGACTGCATAAATACAAGACGGAGTTTCTTCGACCCATATGCAATCTAAATTCTTAAGAGCATATTTAGCTAAATAATGAGCAGCTTGGTTGGCTTCACGCCTAACATGCAAAAAATTTAAACTACGAAAACTACCCTTAAAACTAATACAATC
>Ga0315914_1005224_pt1 | contig 19016 bp, 12 predicted proteins | sample MpolenodulesMG_FD_203920 | JGI IMG/M metagenome (GOLD analysis project Ga0315914, IMG submission 203920) | Medicago polymorpha root nodule microbial communities from Los Angeles, California, United States - elongated nodules | ecosystem: Host-associated > Plants > Roots > Nodule | place: USA... | reverse complement strand
CTGTCATCATTTTATTCATTTGGTAAAGCAAAAAATATCCAAATATCCTTTATATGAATTTTGGATGAATAATAATGTGATTGTAAAAATAATTGAGTTGACTTAAGGAACTGAAAAGACACACACCAAAAGTACAAACATCAATGATTGAAGATTGTACCTTCTCCATTATCATCAGCAGACATGACAATGAAAACATATTTGAAGAGAGCAATAATAGTAAATGTCCAAAAGATAAATGAAAGCACTCCAAAAATTTCTTCATCATCTTCTTTAAGGCTCAATTTCCCTGAGAATGAGGTCTTGTATACATAAAGAGGAGAAGTACTTAGGTCACCATAGACTACTCCAAGATTTTCGTATGCTAGAGTCGGCACATTTAAACAAGATGTCCTCTTTAAATTCTGATACATGAAATGAAACCAAGCATAAGAAAATTATAATGTATTATCTACACACATTTAACTTTCCTAAGCTTTTATATGACAAATTAATAATATATATACAGTATACACAATTTCATATTTGAAATGCAAAAAAATGAGTACCTAGTGAGATATTCCTTGTTCTACAAATTGCTCAGAAGGATTCATTGTTGAAACATATATAGAAAATGAGGTAAATTATGAAGAGAATGATGAGATAGAGAAATATATAGGAAATGAGTAATGGAAGAAGAGAAGTAGTAACAAGGCAAGTGGTGTGTGTGTCCAAAGAAATTGTAAAATGCATTCAGTGCTCTTTTAACTTTCTTTTGTTGGACTTCACTAACCAACCTAACACCTTCCCCTTACCCTTCTAAATCAATGGTAAACAACTTTTTCTTAACTTTTTCAAAACTATTCTTCCTTTATATGTCCTCTGTACGCTTAAGATTGATTTTTGTATTTAATTTTTCTGTCTTAACTTTCAACTTCTAAATCGAAAATGGTCGGGATTTGGTCAAAAGATAAATAACGTTGAAAATTATTCTGACTAGTAATCAAACTTGAGTTCTCTTGATTCAACCTTAACTAAAACTCATTAAATACTTGATCCAAAAATAAGAGTACAAATTTCCTGCACTTTAAACAATGGAATGAAAGTCAACAATGTTTGGTACTCGTTTATATTGTGTGATTTGGTAAATGTCTCTTTCCTTGTTCATGTGTCAAGTAATTAGTCACTGAAATAGGATTGAAAAAAAATAAAAAATTCTAATAAAAATGCAAACATGAAAAGAAAATCCGACCATTATTAGGTCATAGAATATAATTTTTAATTTTTTGTAGGGAATCTTAGAAAATAGTTGTTAGTTCAATGATAAAATTTGATCATGTTCTCTAGGAGACAAATTTCAAACTCCCCACAAAATAATCCAGAAAATAGTTATTAATGTCACTTTAATTATTAAAATAATTATTTTTCAGTTTTTTAAAATGTTTTAAATTGAAATATGCTGTTAAAAAATGAATATTATAAATTGAAATTTTACATAAAAATGAAAATATTAATTAATATCAAACATTTTCTTCTAAAACATGGTTGATACCGACTTATTATATTACATAAGTGGGACATATTGGGCGCTAAATATAAACATTACGCTATATGAATGTCTGGTTTTCATTGACCTTTATTACATCCAACTGAGGAAAGAACCAAATTTTCCACCAAACAAAGGTGATGGGATTGAAGCCTTTTTTTCCTTCTTTAATTTCATGATCCTATGCAAAGTTCCACAATGGAAATTCATAAGAGCACCATGTTTTAGGCACCCATAGCACGGTGTTAATTAATAAATTACCAAACAATAAAGATGCTATGAAGACTTCGTATTATTTTTGTCATGCAAATTGTATACTTCTTTTTAGGTAGTTGATGTTCCCATCTTTGTGTTGTTTAATTATAAATATTGACGGTTCAACAATAATAAAAATAGTTAAACATGTGATCCACTATATAGCCAAACTGCAAGTGTGCTAAAGAGATAAAGAAAGAAAAAACCGTAGTGATATTTGCACAACTATTTATTACAATTTTGATGATAATTTTCATTTTTTCCTCTTTTTATTGATAAAAATAATATAGAGAGAAAAACGAAGAAAGAATAAGAATATAATGTGAGTATGAGAGAGAAAGTTGTTAAAAAATTATCACAGAATGGTCGTACAAATATCATTTATTAAAACAAAATGTGGGTCCTATAGTTTTTAGAAGGTCAAATACCACTTATGTAAATCTCTCTCACTCACGTGCAATTCACATACTAGTTAATCCAATCCATGATACACTTTATTATATATTTATAAGAAACGCTGACAACACATTTTTTTAGACACTTTGATTGGTCAAAATTCACATAGGACCCATCAATTTTATATGAGACCCACATGATTTGGTGAGACCCATGTGAATTTTAACTAATCAACGAGAGTGTGTTGAAAAATGTGTGTTAGAATATGTGTTGCTAGGAGGGGTGTACATGGGTCGGTTTGGTTTGAGTTTGTCCAAACCTAAGACCCGAACCATATAAGGTACATTGGTTTGGGTGAGGTAAAGTAACCACCCGTTACATTATTGGGTTGGGTTGGGTAGTGGGTTACCCAAATTATTTTTTTGTTAATATTAAATGACTAAATGACGAGTCCTCATATTTTCTCATAAAAATTACTCTATTTTTTTTATTTTATTTTTAAAATTTAAGTAACCTATTTTCACAATATTTTAGTGTCATAAAATAATAAATGATAACATCAAATAATAAATTTCATCATAAAATACTTGCAACAAGTTAAAGTTGAATGACATAAAATTTCATTAACATAAAAAATCCAAAAATTGCAACATCCTAATTTATAACTCTAGCATGTTTTAATTTTCAATATAGATGTTTTAATTTTCAAAACTTTTGGTATTCTCCATCTTTCCTATGAAAATAAAAACTATAATATAGGTATTATTGGGTAAGTGGGTATATTGGGTTTATGTCTATTGGGTTTATGTCTGATTTTACCCGAAACCCGTTATTTCTTATAGGTTTTCAATTTTTTAAAACCATACCCACCCAATGATCCAAGTCAACCCGTTTTTTTTATAGATTTTTTGGGTGGGTTTGACCGGATTTTCTGGGTTGACTCAACCCATGTACACCCCTAATTTCCAGCATTCCTCTATGTTTATTTCAAATGCATCATGAAGTCATAATAGGATAACGTTTGTATTAGATTAATGCTTTTAGTTTTTTAGTTTTAATTTTTTGTTAAATGTGTCTCTAGTCCATTAAGTCATAAAATATAGAGAAAAGTATTCCTCCCTCCCTCGAGAGATGGTGATATTACACTCCCCTCCCTCATGGTTTCAAACACACTCCCCTCCCTTGATTTTTACAAAATATTACATTTTCATCATTTTTCAACTTTTTCCGTTAAGTCTTAAACAGTTTCCGTCACTTTACATCAGCTCTCACATGCTAGAGTAGCAAACCAAGAATATTATACTCTCTCACATGCTATGCCTCAAATTTTCCCAATCAAAATAACCTCAATTACTAGTTTCTCCGTCGTGAAGGGATTAATGGCAGATCGGAACCCTAAATTACACATGTCTTTTTGCTTGAATCTTTATTACTGATTTCCATCTTTATCAATAATATTTGAATTTGAATTGATCTCTTTAGTACTCCAACTACCAAACCTTAAATTCTTCACCAAAAGGTATAAAGCCAACCTTAACTTGAATCAAAATAACAATTTTGTTTCATCTCTCACTCTAGACTCCCGGTCTGTGATTTTAACATGTTTTAGATATGTTTTGAACTATGTGAACAAATTGTATTACTTCCTAATTTAGCTCACCATGCTTCTTACAGTACTAAGAAACCGTTTCGATCCAATTTGAACATGCTTTATGCGTCCCTGTTTCCCTGTATAAAGCACAAGAATTTCATGCCTCGTCCACTATGGAATCATCGCCATTGGTTTCTCACCTTCGCCGAAATTCACAAGGGAGGACGGTGTCAGTGGTGTTCCGTTACTGGTTCCGTCATGTTCCCTATGGACAAAATTAGGTATCGGTGTTTCTTTTTTCAAATGTAGTTGCAGATTTGTAGTCAATCCATGTTCCAAGCAGCAGCAGGAAGAAAAGCATAGAAAAGAAATAAAAAAAAATGTGGTTTGGCAATTGTTTTAACGGAAGTTAAGAAAAGTTAACAGAAAGTCTAAAATTAGATCAATTGTATTACATTTTAGTATTTAGCCTGGGAGAGGCGTGTGCATTTTGAAACATGAGGGGAGGAGAGTGTAATATTAGTATCTTGTAGGGGAGTGGAGCATATTTTACTCTAAAATATATGCATTATAACATTGTTTCCATCAAATCAAGTTAAAAACTGCTTATGATGTGTTTCTTGCTGAGTTGGTGTGTTTAAATTCACCGCTCTCAAAATTAGTGTTCATAAGTGTATTATTCAGTGTTCGTTTAAAACAAAATTGTTCGATTACTTGTTTTATATTGTTGTTGAAACAAAATCAATCGATTACTTGATTTTTATATAAGTAGTTCTTAGAATGGATTGAAAAAAGGGTGTTCCTAATATTCCACTTAAGAACAAAGACTAAAATAATGTGCATTTTCAAAATAATTAAAGGATGTGTATTTTTGTATATGTGTGTTCAAGTTGTGTGCTGAAATACTTATGATCATGCAAGATTTACTCGACATTCCATATGAGACGATTTTTAAACAAATGTGACAATTATTATAGAATTGAGAAAATATTTATTATTCTATTTATTTTATGAATTTACTTTCATAATCTCCATCATCCTACGTAAAAAGCGAGTATTCATTAAAAAAATGTGAGTCATCAATACATGTTTTGGATTTGGTAGATGCCCAAATTCCCGAGTCCAATACAAGGAGGCTCATTAATCTATAATCCTCGTCGAAGGCGCACCACAACATACCCTATGCCAGGTTTATAAGAGACAACCACACCATCCCCAATTTTTTTTTTTTGATATAAGTGTGGCTTCACGCCACGCCCAAGCTGCATTCACATTTTTTCCACATTTATACTTTTTTTTTTCTCTTAGTCACATAGTGACTTAGCGTCAAAGTATTAATGTTTTACAGGTTCCGTTCACTTCATCAGAGAATCCCATGCATCATATCGAAAACCGTCCCGTACAAGCACGAACACCGATTACTCATCGTTTTGGTCTACCCCCGGATCATTGCCCCAAAATAATTAGTAATCGTTATCATAATATTGTGTACATTAAAAGAAAAAAGAATTAGTATAAAAAAATCGAATTACTGTATTATAAAATTCAAATCCTTTTATGTAAAAAAAAAATCAAATCAAATCCTTTCAATGTGCTGCATTGTGTTTATGAAAATCCAAATAAATCTTAGATGTGACAGAAAAATCGATACTCTAGGTATCTATAATCTATCAATCAACATTGAGGAGTGAGTGATTGATGTTAACCTCTGAAGCCAGATACTTCAAAATGGCCGACGTACCGTATTCGATACTGATACCTGCCCAATACGTATCGAAAGAGTATCCGAAGATTAAATTCTATTTTTTAAAAAAACAATTATCCGATACTTTTCAGATACATCAAGAATACACAAGGATAGGCGTTGGATAAGTCAACTGCCAATGCCAAAATTGCTATGTTGAACACCTCCACCTGAGTTCAAACTCGAGACCTTGTTGTGTGTGTGAGTTTCAGCGGCGTTTACCCGATTAAAAAAAACCATCATAAACCAATAAAAATAAGTTATAAACTCGTAAGAAAATGATAGTTATCAAACAAGTCCATTTTAATCAAATAAGCTTATAAGACATAAAAGGTAAACTCAAATATGCTTGCTTGTAGCACACGTAGCTCTTATAACAAAACAGTTTTTCCACTATTCTCTTCATTCCACTCGCTCACTCTCACTCTCACTGTGTTCCAATCTTTTACTCGCAAACTTTCTTCTTCAAAATTTCAACTCTCTCTCTCTCTCTCTCAACTTCTGTTTCGATCGTCATGGCGGGTGATAACGCTCCTAACTCCATGAAAGAATCCTCAACGGTTAGTAATTTCTCACATTCCCATTCCAAATATCAAATCCTATTTTCTGTTATAATAACGGTTTTTGTACTCTGCTTTTGCAATCTTGTTAACTTTGAGTGTGTGTTTGTTTCCATTCAATTGCAATGTGGGTAAGCTTCAGGTGTTGATGTTCAGCCTAATAATATTGACATTGTTAGTTGAGTTAGGTCTTTCCGGTCGTTGCCGGTTACTAATTGTGCTTATTATTACTCCACTTGTTTAATTTTCATTTGTAGGTATTTACGTGCCAAGCATCTCAAGTTATCATCACTCAAGAGTTTGATTCATTTGAGATATTTGGAGCTTCATGGTCTTGATATAGAAACCCTCCCTGACTCAATTTATAGCCTGCGAAAATTGGAAATCTTGAAATTGAAACATTTTCCAGAACTTCGTTGTCTACCAGAACACTTAACTTGCTTAGGGAATCTTAGACATCTTGTCACTGAAGATTGTGATTCATTGTCCCGTATGTTCCCTTTTGTTGGAAAATTATCTTGTCTAAGAACATTAAGTGTATATATCGTCAAATTAGAGAGAGGACATAGCTTGGCAGAGTTAAAGGATCTAAACCTGGGAGGAAAACTGAGCATTGATGGCCTAGAAAATGTTGACAATTTATACGAAGCTCAAGAAGCCAATTTGTTGGGTAAATCATGCATTTTTGAGTTATGCTTGTCATGGAGTAAAAAGGGTGAAACTGAGGCACGTGCTACTAGTTATGAGCAAGTACTTGAAGGGCTCCAACCTCACTCAAATCTCAAGAGGTTGAAAATATGTGACTATGAGGGATTATGCTTCCCAAGTTGGCTCGGAATTCTTAATAGTTTAGTTACTCTTGAACTTCAGTATTGTAAGAACTGTGTAAGTCTTTCACCAATCGGTAAACTACCATATCTAAAAAAATTCCAATTATTGCATTTGGATAACGTGCAATACTTGGATGATGAATGTGACACTGGTTTACTTTTATATGCTTCCACCACAATCATTCTTCCCTTTGTTTGTTGCTCCTTCCCATTTGCTACATTTCCACCCAATCTGATGAGGTCTCTGTGTTCACCTCCACCCTTACTTTGGTTGTGTTTGTTATTGTGCAGTAACAACCTTTTATATTGTATTTCCATGATATTGCACTCTTGTCTCATCATTATGATCTTGCAGTGGCTGTTAGTTTCTTTAATGTCTTTCAATGATATGTTCAGATTATTTTGTTTCATTTATTTCACTTTCTTACTACTTACTACTTATCAGTTCAGTACATGAGCATGTTCTTAGTATCCATTTTTCTTTTGGTTAAATTCATAATTCATGATAAGACCGTCAGTTACCACTAAGAATTAGGGTCTGAGTCCGATATAAACAAAGTGAAGACGATTCTGCTAATCTATTCCAAACTCTGAAACAGCCTAGGGTTAAAATGCTTATTACTTGGACGATTCTACCAAGATAAATGCTGATTGCTCTACTTAGTTGGATTTTCGCTGGTTTTCTCAGCTTGAAAAATCTGCATGTCATCTCGGTAATACGTTGATGTAAATGGATACTTTAGCCCAACAACCTTTACCCCTTAATTTGCACTTCTGCAGAGTTGGAACATATTTCTCGATTAAAAAGGAATATATACATCTAGTTTGATTGTTGTTATGATATCACTTACTGGTTTTGTATTTCATTCACATGAGATATCTTTGAGATATATTTTTTTTCATAATAAGCAATATTTGTTTTGCTTGAAATCTCTGTTTTTAGATATTTATTGACTAAATAGTTCTTTTGCTCTTTGAATGTGTGAGGTCTTGTTACAATAGTATATGAATGCATCAAAATTATAAAAATTACTGAAATATATATTTTATTTTATTGAGTTTGGTCTTCAAATGTCTTTCTTTTTTGCTTGGTTCTTGAAAATGTTTTTCATTAGTCAATTTCATCCATAAAATTACTAACAAAAAACAATTTGAGATGTTTTAGTGATATTCATGCATTCAAATTCTATAATGACATCACCTCACACATTCAAAGATCAAAAAGATTATTTTACTCTCTTTTTTTATTATTACAATCTATTTTATTTTTTTGGATTGCAATCTCTTTTAGATGCAAGGTGATAGATGGGTTCAAGAGCTTTTGGACTAAACAATTTGATGGATAGTCGTCTAATCTGAAATAAATTTCAGGAAGCGGGTTCAATGCTTCAGGCCAAAGTTGATGTTTGTTTTTGCGATTTGATCGAAAACAATACATGACCTAACAATTTTATTCACTAATTCCTTCCCTGCACTGTCGCCTTTCCCGTTGACCTTGGACGATTAACTTGGGTGAAGGAAGTAACTTTTTTGAAATCTGACACTGATTTTTTGTTTTAAAATTTTTAAATCATAAAACAGGATACCACACATAATGAGAATTTCTTGACAACATTTTCAGAACCACATAAATTGAATCAAACAATACGACGAAAGTTTCACATACTAATATAAAAACTGACATAGGCATAGTCCAAGCTCCCTCCCAAAAAACTCACTAGCTCGTTCGCTTTTCTTTCTTTTTTTACTTTTTATAAAAGGATATTTAGATGAAGAGTGGCACACCTTATACAAAAGAGAAGATCCAAGCATACGTGTCAATCACAATTAGTTTATTGCCTCCTCTGCCTAAATTTAGTGACTAAATTAAAAGCATTAAAAAATAAAAGTGGTATTATTTTTTTGATAAACCAATATATCCCCCACATAACTGTGAAAACTAATGTATAAAAGTAATTGAGATTCATTTAAAGAGTTGAATTCACATCTCCTAATATGTTTTTCCATACACCCGTAAGAAATTGAACATTTGACCAAATTGTTAAGGACTCAAACACCCGCCACTTGTTGGTGAAATGGTATTAAAAACAAATGATGTTGATTTTCTTAAGTTTCCTCTTCGTGATAGATCATTAGTTTATCTTTTCTATCCAATTGTTTTTTTTTAGAGGATGTCATGATATTTATTGTTTACATTTACATGATAAATGGGTAATGTATAAATAAGTAGTTAATGCAGTTCAAAACTAGATGAGTATCCTACAAAAACATACAAGTAAAGTCGTTAAGATGATAATATTTAGGAAGGTATTTCGATATTAGGACAAAGGTGTGCCCAATTGGGCAATCATAAATTGCTGAGATCCCTATTCTATAGTTTCAAGCATACACATTTACTAACTCTCTTTCCAAGTTTTACAAAGATGTTTTCATTTGGCTTCGGTGATGACTCGTCCTGGACAGTAAGTGATGGCTCCAGTGATGGTTCATTCTGGATAACAAGTGATGCCTCATTTTTCACATCAAGGGATGATTGTACTTCCTCTTCAGGTGATGGATCTATTTTCACATTAGGCTGTGCTTGCACTTCCACTTCGGGCAATGGCTCCATTTTTACCATAATAGATTGCTCAACTTCCATTGTCATTGACGACTCAACTTCCATAGTACTTGATTGGCCATGTACAAGATGGACACGTGTTTCTTTAACAGTCATACCATGCCCTAAAGCTACAAAAATAGCCACATTGTCACCAGCTCCTAAATTTGATTTTACACCCTGCCAATCTTCATCGTTAAAGGACATTACTGTGTCTCGCTTGTATAAATTGAAAGTGAGTTTTGTATAATTAATAATCGAAACACCAATGAGGCATTCAGTTGCCATGCTTTCAAATGTTGATGAATAAATAACACGTAAATTTATTCCCTTCATGCAACAATCACTATCCTCAGGCACTCGAAATCGTACTGAAGGCCCTGTACATTTATAAGATAACCCAGAAGGATAACTGTCAACCGAAACACAACAATCATTGGAACCACTGGTTGTTAATCCCTGTATCATGAACATATATTGAGTTAGTTGTGTAATTTATTTAATGCAAATAGACATTTTTGTGCCATTTAGTGTCAAAATAGTGCATTACACAGAAAGAAAGAAAAAAAATACACGGAAACTGATTTAAAGTAATGAGGCAATAGTTTTGTAACACTCACATCAAGAGCAAAATGTTAGAACAGATTTCTGCTTTTATAATAGCTGCAGAACTCTTGAAATACTGATATGCCATACACAGATTTTAACTTGCAATTGGCCAATGACCATTTTCTCATGTTATAATGAACCTTTTCTTATACTTCTTTTCACTTTCCATATGCTAGTTAATATCTCAACTTAAAAGTTTTGGTAATTTCCATCTGTAAGATAATAATGATATCACTGAATTTCAGTTGTCATCTAGGACTTAGAAAAGGGAAGGAACCTCAACTTTTCTAGTAGATGAGGGTTTTGTTATCTCTATGAATTTTCTATTACGCCTTTCTTTCCTAGCAGCTGTACCATGCATGAACTCATTTGCTTTGTTTGTTGCATAAAAATATTTGTTTTCTCTTAGTACTTTCTCTTGAAAAATTTCTAAGTTTTCCTCTCCTTAAGTAAGCCCAAAACCAAAGTAAAAAGGATAAGGACTTGGAATGGACCCTTGGTGTAGTCCTATTGTTATGGGAAAATCTTGTGACCCCACTCTGTGTCCTCACACTAATCGAGAACCTCTCATGCATATCCTTGATAGCTCGAAAGTAGGCAATTTTAACCCCTTTCTTGTCGAGAGTTTTCCACAAAATCTCTCTAGGCACTCTATCATATGCACTCTATCTATGCCTTCTCCAAATTAATGAAAACCAAGTGAAAGTCTTATCCATCCGATATCGCTCTATTATATTTTGCAGTAAGTAGATTACTTCAATGGTAAACATCCCAGACATAAAACCAGATTGATTATCGAAAATATGACATGTATAGTAAAAAACAAGAGCATGTAATTATCTCAAAAATTATTTGACTTCAATGTTACACGTCTGACCGAATAAATTTGTATCTGCAAGAAACTTTAACCATTTAAAGAAAAAAATGCAAACAGAAAATATTATCGATCTAAAAGGATAGAGAAGCAACCTGTGATAAACTCTTTCCAAGAGTAATAACAAAAGATTTCAATGACAGATCTGAGATTTGTAATGCATGTGAAGTTTCTGATTCAGTAAAAACCACACTGTTTAGATCATTACGTAATCTTTTTAATTCTTCAGTTAATTGAATCTCTGAGCGGCATTGTACCCAAACACTTCTAGGTGTTGAACAGCTTCTAAGCATTGATGATTGATTGCCCAAATGCAAATCATTACTCTCTCCATCCAAAGAAATGTGGGGGATATGTGGCAAGGAATTTATTGTTGGTGACATCCAAGACCGTATGAGACAGGGAAAAACATCACGTGCCAATCCTTCAAATCCACACAGGGATATATAAACAATGCTTTTCGATCTAACTATGGAAAAAGGCACTTCTTTGATACCAGTTCTTGCTGCCATTAGAGTTGTCAAGGATTTCATTTGCACTACAGCTTCTTCCAATTTAGTAATGTTTGAACAACCATCAAGGATGAGAGTTGTCACAGACATCAACTGAGAGATCTCTCTTGGTAGATTGCATAGACTTGTACAATCCTTAAAATTTATCAGAAGAAGATTATTGAGATCTCCAATGGACGGGTGTACCTTGGACAAACTTGGACAATCCTTCATAATGAGCTTTTCTAGACTCGGTAAAAATGAAAAGTTAGGGGTGCTTTTCAAGTACTTGGAATGACTGAGGTTGAGAATTTTTAGCTTGTCCAGAAACTGCAAGAAAATAATCATTTAAAAGAAAAATTAGAGATGAAAATCAGAAATGAAAGAGTGGCAACAGATTCTATTGTCATGAGCATTTGAATTTTAAAAGAAAATGTTATTATACCGGGGTCTCCTTCCAAACTTGTTTAACCATGCTATATTTTAATTCAAAAACAACTAGATTTCCTTGATAAAAGTTGTTGGGAACATGGTTGAAGGTAGATTGTCGCCAATTGACCCATCTCAGTTGTTTGGAAAGAAACTCAAAATCTCCAGTGAGGTCAACACAATCAAATTGTAAAAGTCTCAGTTTCTTCATCTCCTGAAAAGCACTAGTATTAAAGCTAGCTCTGCTTGTTGTTTCCAAGTTTAAAATCAAACCCTCAACAGTTTTTGTTCCCTGCGTGTGAAGCAAAAAAACTAAGAAAGTAAGGGGAAATGTTTTTCGTTTGCTTGCTAGAAAGTGGCAACAAAACGGAAGAGCTGTGGCCAAAGCACACTTGTAACAAACATGAAGATTTTTCAGCAAATAGTTATGAAGAGCAACAAAAAACTTTATGATTTTCATAAGATTACGGAGGACATTCAAAATTTTCAAATTGTATTTAGAGAAAGTACTTACAGTATTATCTGTCAAAACATCATGTACATCTTTCTGAAACCACAACCGACTACGCTCCCCTGGATCTTTTTCTGAATTTTGACGAACAATTTCTCTTCCCATGTCTCTTATTAAATCATGCATTCTAAGCTTCTTATTCTTATCAACTTTTAGGAGGCTCCGCTGTATGAGGACAGGTATTCCACTAGTAGGAAAAAGTCCACAGCCATTTAGAATCTCAGTAACATAGGCTATGTCCTTGCCGATAAAGAAACAACATATGTCAAGAAATATATCCTTTTCCGTACCATCATTTAGACCATCGTAGCTTATTCTTAGTTTCTCTTGCACATGCTGGTGAGGAATTATCTCTAGTTTAGACAGCACACATGTCCATTCTTCTCTTGACCTGCCATATAAATAAGATCCAATGACTTCAGCAGCCAAGGGTAGTCCTCCACAGTACTTAATTACACTTCTTGAGAGCTCACTGAAGTCTGCCCTTGGACTTGCATTTTTAAAAGCATGCCAGCTGAAAAGCTCGAGGGACTCCTTTTGATCCATCCCGGTAACTGGATAGACATGGTCAACTTGAAGTGACCTAAGTATGTGTTCATCCCTGCTTGTAACAATTAATACACTTCCTGAACCAAACCATTTAGGACTTTCATATAGGGCTTTTACCTGCTCTTCTTTGGTCACATCATCAAGTACAATGAGCACCTTTTTTGCAGAGAGTATTTTCTTGATTGCAATTTTCCCAGAGGCAATGTTGTGTATCTTCTCCTTTGTTTTGAGAAGATCTGAAAGAAGTTGTTGTTGTAAACAAATACGCCATCCGCCTTTGCTACCTTCACAAGTTTCTCTAATATTTTCAATGAAACTTCTGTACACAAATTTGCGATGAATTTGATTGTAGATGGCTTTGGCTGCCGTAGTTTTACCCAACCCTCCCATTCCCCAGATGCCTATCATACAAACGTTGCTTGACTTTTTTTCAATCAATGGAACCATTTTCTCCACATGGGACTCTAGTCCAACCGGGTGCTCAGGAAGAGGTATGCATGTGTTGTGTAGCTTTGCCAATACGTCCTCAACAATTTTTTGCACCAGTTCATTTTCATCCCTTCAAATTCAATAATTATTGTTATTATTATTAATAATTAAAAAAGTAAAAAAGCCATTCGGACAAATTATAAGAATGTGACACCATTTGGACATTTATTAAAAGCGAAAAAAAAAAAATCAAGTTTTAGATTATTTGAAAAGCTATTGTACTCTTAGTGTAAAAATATAAAAATGGTTTGTTACAAACATTTGTGTTTATAATTTTATTCAAAAATTAATATTTCATACAAGAAAACATCGTTGATAATTTACAATTTGTTAGCACAATAAAAATTCTTTTTTTTTTTAACACAATGATAGGACATAGTAATTATAAAGTGGAGGGAAAGGATTCCAACCCGATCTTAAAAAAACACTTTGAACAAAATGAGGAAATTAAAAAAACACTTTGAACATTGATTCTAAAATACATTTTTTTTAAAAAAAGCAAGAAATTGATTTACGTGGAAGAGGTGACATCCCAGCCAGATAAATTTGTAGCTTGGTTAAGAGCAGACTTCCACGTCTGCAACAACAGTTCTTGCCTCTCCCTTTTTGAGTGCATTTTTTTAGCGGTAACTTCTAAAGCTTCTCCAAAATTACCTAACTGACGACGAACAATGGCTGGATCAATATGGTAAAATATTGGCATAACTATTTGACCATCAGTTTCACGGCATTCCATGATTTTTTCAAGTTCAAGAAGACACCAACTAGATCTACTGTAATTCTCCGAGAAAACAACTAAACAGATCTGAGACCCTTGTATTGCTCTCAATAGTTCTGGTTGCAGCTCCGATCCCTTTTCAAGCTTCTCCTCGTCAAGAAATGTGTAGATTCCCGCGTTTGAGAGAGCAGCGTACAGATGAGAAACCAAGCGATAACGACTGTCGTCCCCTCTGAAATTGATGAACACGTCGTATTGATGGTTCATATTGAAGGATGAAGATGAAAAAGATATTGATTTTATTCAGTCAACACTTCCTTATCGAAAATGCAAAATACAGAGAGTCACGCAAGTCTGTTGCAATATAACAATGAATCCATGTTGACCAAGTCAATTTTACTCCAAATAATTTGTTTCGAGGGGTTTACTCTCAATAATAATAGGGAAATGTTAATAATTTTAGAAATCAAATTTAAAAATAATGTATTGAAATGCGTACATTAAATTTAATTTTTATTGTTTAATGAATTGAATGCACAAAGTTTAAAGAAATATATTTTTTTTTGGATTTCTTAACATGTATCATTAGGATACAAGTTAACACTACCCATAATAATAATATTAGCATTAATTACTCATCTAATAATTTTTCCTTAGTTCAAATCATTTATATATATATATATGTTGTTAAGCAATGCCATACAAATATAAATTTTGTCTTGAAAATATAAGATGTTATTTTTGATAAAGTAATGATTACACAATTTTTTTTCATAAAAACTTGTTTATTTTGGATGTTTAACCAATGTCTTTGGGGACACTAGTTAGCATTCTCCATAACAAAACAGCTTTTAGCTTTTTTGGGACCAAGTCAATTTTACTCCAAATAATTTATTTGTTTTAAGGAAAATGTTAATGAGTGCCTCTTAGCGAGTGCCCCTAATAATAATAATAATAGACTTTTATATGTGTTTAGTCCCTGCAAATAGGATCCTTTAAAATTTGATCTTTGAATTTGCAAATCCTTGTTCTTTTTATCGGATGTCCCCGAAAGCATGCTAATCCTTGTTTTTTGTCCCTGCAAAATTTAATCATTTAAAATTTCGTCTCTCAACCAAGTTAATCACTGTCACATCTAGGACTGAGCATCGGTCGGTTTCGGGCCGGTTCGGGCCTGAAACCTCAATACGCTGAAAACCGAAACAGGTTAATATGAAACCCATTTCCGCCCACCAAGTACTTCGGATAGCACGGGTTATGGGTTGTGCGGGGTGGCGGGTTTGTCGGTTGGATTGAAACGGGTTAGACCAGTAAAAGCTCTGGAACACACAGTACACACTAAGGTAAAGGGTAGTAGAAAGAAAATTGCGATGAAGGGCGAGTGTGAGATAGAGAGAAAGACCCGTTGTGGTCTGCTAACTGTGAACAAGGAGGAGGAAGGAACTAGCAAGACACGCAAAGAGAAATGAAATAATAACTACACCAGGAAGGAGCTAGCAAGACACGCAAAGGAAGGAACTAGGAAGGAGGTGTAACATATAGAAGAGACATTTTTAAAACTTAAAATAAGAGCAGCTAGAGTTAGGTGCACCGTGTTCCTAAAAATGCTTCTCTATCTTTGGTTACTTTAATTTAATGTTATTATGTTAGTGTTTTTTAATGTTACGTTTAGTTTTTTTTTTATTTGGGAAAACTTAACCAATAAAATAATGTTACTAGTCACTTCGCTAGCACAGTGAAAAAAAAGTCACTTCAGCAGACTCTAATAGACTTTTGGGAAACATTTATCAATAAAAATGAGATAAGTGTGTTGTGCTGCTGCATTGTGTAGTGAGCAGTCACGTCAAGTAGTAGTTTACTTTTTGAAACAAATTAAAATATGTATACGGGCGGGTACGGGCACCGTTGGATAGATTTTTCAAACCGGCTCCGCCCGTCCAGACTCATCATAAACCGTTTTTTCATGATTTTGTACCCGTGACCCATTCAAAACCGCCCGTAACACTCATATAGTTCACGGTTTCATCGGTTTGCGGGCGGGTCAAACAATTCTGCTCAGCCCTAGTCACATCACTGACTAGCGGACGTGTCACTTCTGATTGGTTAAATGAGTTTTTTGACTCATCAAAGATAGTGTGAAAGGACAAAAATACCCCTAAAGCCAAATAGGAAAGGACCAAAATATCCTCTCATCCTTCTTCTTCCATTGAAAGATGTCTATGATGCAATGTTCATCTTCAATTTTTCAGAAGTGCACAAGTGACCATGAACCCAAATCTAGGTCATTTCATCTTCCTTCTCTATAACATTCCTATTATTAATTGAAAGAGGGAAAATTACACAGGATCAGCGTGGTTGTTGTTGTTGTCATCGTCGGAAGGAAGAATCGTGGAAAACATCAACCTCTTCAACCTGCAATTCATCGAGATCAAGATGGAGAATTTGCTCGATTTGGTATCGTTCGTATCATTCTCCCTCCATCATTATTCTTCTAGTGTTATCTTCTTCTTCCATTTTTTATTCAAGTTTAGGGTTTTGGTTTTGTGTAGTAACGAATTCGAATACTGATACAGTGTGTTTGTTCATGTATATTTATTTTCTTTTTCTAGTTCTGTGCTTTCATGGTATAGAAGCGCCACTCTCAATCCAAACGCGGTCGACTCATTTAGGAGAAAAACCACACTTCACGGTAACCCATTGCCTCATCTATGGATAGCACTTGGGTGACATAGAGTTGGGTGACATTGGTGACATTGACCAATCACAATGTCACAATGCTTGTGTTTCTCTCTCTTTTACAAGCATTGTGAAATTGTGATTGACCAATGTCACCCAACTCTGTATCACCCAAGTGCTACCCACAAACGTTGTCATGTTCGCTGTTGTTGCTTCCACCCAACTTCATCCTTCTGTTTTTCAATTCCAGATTTGTTGCTTTCTGCCAACCTCTTCTTTCTGTCTTTGAATGAACGAGAAACTCTGCTGTTGTTGTGTTTGTGATGGAAATATAAAAGTTTTAGAAGAATTTGAATGGGTTGAATTTTTGCTGGAGAAATGAAAATGGTAGAATTAAAATAGACTTAGTTTAAGAAGGATTTTTGTATCAATCTCAAAAAGGGAGAATTTGATTTTCCATAAGAAAAAAATGCCAAGCTTGAAGAATGGTAACACATGAAAGGAGGGGTATATTTGTCATTTCGAATTGGTCTGAGAAGAAGAGTGGTATTTTTGTTCATTCCCGTGTCTTTTTGCTGGCTCACCCATCTGGTTGGCCAATCAACACTGTCATGTTATCAAATTACTGACATGACAATGATTCAGTGGGGAGAAGGACTAAATTTTAAATGATATTAACAAATTCAGGGACTAAATTTTAAATGACCCCTATTTATAGAGACTAAACACATATAAAAGTCATAATAATATTAGTATTAATTACTCACCTAATATTTTTCCTTCCCCGAACCCTTGCTGAAATATGATAAATGATATTTGAACAACCATTTTGTGAGAACTTTATCTCTCAACTCTCATACTCCTATTATACTTTTACGTTCTCTCTTTATTGTTTTGGTTTTTGTGTCAATCTTTACATTTCTTTGTATATTTTGATTGTCGAATTAATTGTTTCAAAAAGTGGTTGTTCAAATATCATTCCTCTTTAAATACTTCCTCCGTCCCAAATTGTAAACAAACAAAATCACACTTATTAAGAAAACTAAAACATAAGAATTTGGAGTATAGTTTTTTGTGTTTCCTTTAGAACTAGTTTAGTGACCCTTGGCACGGGGAAATAAAAAACTTTTTTGATCAAATGTATAGATTTTATATTATGTTATCTTAAATTTATAAGTATGGTTATAATTTAAATTTGACATGGAAAAAAATATCATCTTAATTTTGTATATATTTTAAAATATCTAAACATTGCACATAACATAACGAGTAAAGTATTTGGATTTATACTTATACTAATTATTTATAGTATAAGATGTACTCATTGTTAAACTTACCATATGTAATATTTTTGCAAAAATACGCCGACGTACTGTACATTATTATTTGTTTACATAATGTATTTTATTAATCATAAAAACTGAAAAAATTTGTATTTTTTTTATATAATAGTCGGCGTCAGATATATACACCTAGTCTGTACATGCAAACGTTAAAGTTTTTACGGGTGTGTATAAACATAGTTTGGGCTACAGAAACGTCGATTGTTATTTGTTTTTATCTTTTACAAAACTAATGGTCTAATGTAAATATTGTATTTAGGGTAACAACGATGTAAAAAAAAAGTTCCGCGTATTGTTATACCTGAAAAGTGCATCAATTAAAAGTCAATGGCAGGAGGATCTGCTTATATAGAAATTGCATGTCATGTAATGATCAGTACGTCTTACAAAGAAATTAAAAAAAATGACTTCCAAACAATTCGCAACTTTAGTTTTCTAAATTATAACAACAACAATTCTAAAACATAACCAATTATAAGAATTTATAAAATAATTATTTTAAATTAAATTGAAAATTAGTTTACATGAAAAAAATACATCTCACACAAAAGTTGTATATTTAAGTTATTGACATATAAGTCTGCATAAATTTAATGTAATTTTAGTATGAAGGAGAGAAACAGGGGAAACACCAGAGAGACTCTAAAGAGCAAGGAGCAGAATGATTGAAGGAAGACACAAGATCATTGAGACATCATGGCTTGGTTCCATTCCATCTCTTCTTTTCTCCTTGTAAGGTTACCATGACAATGAGTAACTAAACTCTTTTTGTTGGGTTTAAATGTAATCAACTCTATTAGTATGTATTCCCTTTGATTATGATGGTG
>Ga0315914_1005219_pt1 | contig 19022 bp, 10 predicted proteins | sample MpolenodulesMG_FD_203920 | JGI IMG/M metagenome (GOLD analysis project Ga0315914, IMG submission 203920) | Medicago polymorpha root nodule microbial communities from Los Angeles, California, United States - elongated nodules | ecosystem: Host-associated > Plants > Roots > Nodule | place: USA... | reverse complement strand
CCCCAGCTGTCACCCTCGCCGCCATGGCCACCGACAGCTATACCTTAATCACCAACCCCTATGAACCATCCAAACCACTTGCCTGCATCACCCTTGGCAGTGTAACCAAACTTCTTTCCACCAATTACCTTAATTGGCAACTCCAGGTTGAAGCTTTCCTTGATGGCTATGATCTCCTCAAATACCCAGATGGATCGTTACCAGCATCGTCCAAAACGATCACAACCACTGCCCAGACCCCAATGACAACAGAAAATCCTGCCTATCAAACTATGGTATTTATGGAACGATATATTGAAATGTGGTATTTATGTTCATAAAACTATGCCACTACTACTACATCCATCATAAACTCGATTAGCTAGAGGTGTGAATTGCATAAACTCTCATCCCTCAAACCACTAAACCATATCATGGCTTCATTTTGCTAATTTCTTAATAGTCCATCATTTATAATAAATTTGTTGTATATATTAATGGGAACTTCTACGGTACACTGATAAATTATTGTGTACCGGTACTCTTGCTTCAACAATCTATAAATTAATTATTATTTTTATAAAATAAAGAGCTATTTGTTGATATTTATATTTTAGAAAAGATCATTTCATAAGAAAAATATCATTTCATTATTTATAAAAAATCATAATAATTTTTTTTATATTTTATTGTAAAAAATAATAAAAATTCTTTATTATGAGTTATAAAAATTTCAGAAAAATAAAATTTCATTTTGTCGACGTTTTTGGCAAATAAGATTTAGTTATTATAAAAATAATTTTTTTCTTTAAAAAATAACTCATTTAACTATTAATTTAAGGATTTGGTGTACCAATACACTTAAAATTTTGGACGTACCATAGAATTTGCCATCTATTAATACTCATGTGTTATTCAAGTCAACTTTTATTTTCTTGAGGATATCTTTTATTTTATTTTCAAACTCAACAATACATATACTCTGAATAAATGGAACCTACAAATTATTTTGATTTGAAAGTTTTGCAAATAGAAAACTGCAACTTGGAGCAATGAAGCGAAGAATAACCCATAATCTTAATCCTATCCTAATAATAAGTTTTTTGATGACTTTTTTCATGTGAATAGTAAATATTTATTAGCCAACTCAATAAAATTACAAAAATGCTTTTGAAACAATTATATATATAATGTATTATTCAATGAATACTTGCATTTTATCAATTTTAAAGATGCCCGTTTTGGCACCGATAATTACATTTACAGATACCTTGATCTAAATTAGGTTTTTTCAAATCGCATTTCGTACAATCGCAAAACCCTGTCCATGATTTGTTTTTGGATATGCACTTATTATTACATTCTATGTTTCCTGCTTCACCGGGTTTACATTTGGACACAGGTCCTGTTAAACATATATTCTGTCCTTCCACTTGTTGTAGCCCCATGTTCCAAACTTGTAATAATCAAAAAAGGAAAAAGTTAGATTAATATAATATAATGTTTGGCTAAACAAAAACACGAAAAATGTCACAATATTGAAGGGAAAAAAAAATTAAATATACTTATCAGCAGCAGCTAGAACTAGAATGACAAAAAAATAGAAAAAGTTTGAAATTTGATTGGCCATTTAACTTGAAAGCAATTTTAGGTCAAGTTTCTTTTTTCTTTTTGTCTTGTTCCCCCCCAGCATCTTGTTTGTGTTATATATAGACTTTCTGAAATGTTCCTCACAATCTCTGTAATTAAGTCAAATATCTGTTTTTAATATAAAATAAAATGAAATTTGTCTTTTTAATTTTTTTTATTCTCCAAAACAAAATATAAACGCATTACAGATAATTGTAACAAAAAAAAACGCATTACAATTAATGTGTATTATTTCTTTTAATTGCTATTAATTAGTCCTTTTTAAAAAATTATTGCATTTAATTATATTGTGTATTTCGATTTAGATGGTCTCTGTATAGAAAGAATTTTTCTAGTTACACCTAATTATTTCTGGTTACATCCTAATTTTTTTTTTTGGTGATGGCCAGGGTTTGAACCCCGTACCTTACATATATTATTCATTGTCCATACCAATTGAGTTAAGCTCACGACGGTTACATCCTAAATTGACAATAATAACCCAAATTCCTTTTAAAATTTTAATCATTATCATTTGTTTCCATATCTCGTTTCTTCCCCATCTTCCTTGTCCTTTGTCCCCATCCTTCATTTCTTTCATTTTCCTCTTCTATTATTTCCATATCCATATCACTAATTCAAACAAGATGGACTATCTTATTTTTGGATTTCATTTTTGCTAGCAATCATTTGGATTTCATTTTTCTAATGTAATGTAGTGATTTACCAAATTGAATTTAGTGACCATCATAAATTATAACAAGGATTAATAATGCATTCATCCATTATTAATTTATTATACCCAGCCCATCCTGAAAAGTGTGGATTTACGAGAACAATAATTTTTTAGGAAAGGATTTACGAGAATAATATAAGCATAGGGGTGATGTTTTCTATGACATAGAAAAATGAATCTTTTATATGAGACATTAGTTAAAAGAGAACCAATTCAACGTTAACTTAATTTAATTACGTGCACGTGAAATCAGTTCACGTATCCCCATTGAAAGTTAGACCGAGTGATCAAAATACAAACTTTTTGAAACAAGGATATTTTTGGCATTATAATTAAATTTTAAGTAAATTTGGGTGTAACTAGATAATTTTGGGGTGTTACTAGATTAATCGTAGAGAAAGTTATAAGTGCAAAACTCTACAAATGGTCGAAAAGAAAGAAAGAAGAAAAATAATAATCCATATAATTTTATTTTTTTTTGACAAAAGCAAAATGAGGATCATTCATTCAAATTGATAGAATACATCAGAGACAATAACATGATCAATATCGCTAAAAACGTAAATGATGAATCTGCGAACAAACTCACAGCACACAAATTAATAGCATACAACGGCAAAATGCCTACAAATAATATGATAAAATCTAAATCATCAGAATACTCATGCTTCCGGATCTGCAACGTTGACGCCCAAATCATTGATTGAATCTGTGATTGTCTGAGGTTGATCTTTCAACAAGAAGCAAACGAACACCGCACAACAAGATGCGAAATCAAACAACGCCGCACTTAGACGACGAAATCACGAAAAAACAGAAAAGAAAAAATTGATATATGTGAAAATCATTTATTTAGATTGAAAAAAATAATTTTTATCTTTCTAACAACGTAAAAATCGGTATTACATTTTTTTTGGTTGTGTATTTTTTTTTTGGATATTTGCACACTACAAACTTAGCCTAACTTCTCCAACGGTGAAAGTTGTAATTATGTTTCTTCTTCAATGGGGGATGGATAAGAGCGATGCATTGCGGCTTGAGATCCATTTCGTTACCAACAATCTCACTTCATTGGTTCAATACCTAATTATTCATTGTCTTCGATAAATCTCCCAATCTGACATCAAATTTATCTATCGAAGAACAATTATGAGATTAAATCAATTTTATAAAACCAAAGTAATTTAAAAAATTATGTTTAAATTAATCTTTTAGTACCTTTTAGCGTTTCTTTTCATGACCATGGATGGTTTTGTGTTATATGCGACTACTTTCTGCAAAACTAAAGGTTGTGGTTGGTGTTGAGAAAATACTTTATGTTCATCAAACGACAGAAAAGATTCACATAAGATTTACTAATCGTCATATAGTTATGGTTGTGATGGAGATTTCCGATGAGTATAGAGATACTGCTTGAGACGAACAAGTTCAAGAAGGGAAAATATTGTATTGTATTGTGTGCCAATATCTGATTTTTTATCATGGGCGTAAGATTTACAAATTTCAAAGGTTGAGATTTGGTGTAAGTGGTGTCAACGGATCCCGACTCAATTTAAAAATGATTACAAGGTATAACAAAACCTAAACGAAAGAATCTGTAAAAAGAAAAAAAAAACTAAACGAAAGAAAAAATAAATATTCCATATAATTTCTTTTCTAACAACATAAAATATGGAATTGCATAATATGATTTCTAGAAGATTGGATATCACCTTACTCGTACTCGAGCTTATATCCTTGAGGTAATAATTTTACTGTTCGACTTCATGCTCTTTGGGTATCTAAGTGTCCAAACCCGCGTCTATTACCCACACTCTAACATCAAAAAAACAATAAAAAAAATAAAAATAAACATAACAGCTGAATTTAAATATGATCAAAAATATTTTAAATCAAGGCATATTTTTTTTAAAGAAACTAAATTAATTCACCCAAATTGACTCCGGGGAGAATCATATGAGACCTCAAGGAGGAGCACACTTCTAGATCCGAAACCAATACTACCAGGCCTACCCAAACGAGTTTAACTCATAAAATATTATAAATAATAGTATTTTGCCAAATAAAAAAACATTCAAAATTTGTATAAAAAAAGTGCATGTTGCAATAAATTTCAAACAAAATAAAAATGTTCTCCATATCATGGGAAAAAAGAAGAAGAAAACAATCCCCATTAAAAAATGTAGTTATATATTGTATTATATGTTAAAAAATTATAAAGTCTTAATAATAAGTTTTTTTTAGGGTAAGTCTTAATAATAAGTTGTCGTTGAATTTGCTATATTATTTTACTCACACTCGTACCCATTTAAATTTATCGGTTATGGGGCAGGCAGAGCATTAGAATGTTCGTACCTCATGCGTACCTATTTAAATTTGCAGGTAATTACATGAGCACAAACCCAACCTCATAAATGCGAGTATTTACCCTTCCGTTGTGGATATTTTTGTGGGTGCCTAATAGGTTTGGGTTGAATTGTTATCCATAGGATATTCATTTATTGTTTTTGATAAACTATATTGTTTATGATAAATACATTCATATATTTTTAAGGTTTTTATATTGTTTTTGTTGAATTTTTATGGTTTTTATATAATTCCAGTAAAATATAAGGTTTGTATATAAATTTAGCATAACCTATTAAAATTTAAAATTCATATTAGTGTCATAATTGGGGCTTGCCTACCTATGAAAATTTGAAAAAAGAGCATGTAATATGCCTTCAATATGTTCCTTCTGCTGCAAGCAAGATATACCTACCTCCCAAGCCATGTGCTCTAGCGAAAAAATATGTGATTTTTCACTATTCATCTAGCATGCCTTCCTCCCAAAGTTTCTTTCACCAACCATGCCACCGCCTACACCTATCACACCTCTTCCACCATAATTCCACCCCTCAGATCATCATTCCTTGGCCATGCCGACAAACATAAGCAGATAAACTCCTTATCAAGGTCCAAAAGAAAACAGTTTCAACAAGATCCTTCGCAGACGCTTTGAACAATGTATGTGACATCCTTGTTTCTCAACTTCTTCAACCAATAATCAAACGGGATAACTTTGCAATTACGATATGAGAAGATGAATATCTAGCTTATTTGGCTGCATTCAAGAATAATTTGCATGGAAGAATGCTTTGGTGGCCTAATGGAGTAAGGGAGCCACACTTTTGAAGGTCAATGACTTGAAAAGCAAGCTAGCTACTCTACGGAAATCTCTATGTAAGTGGGGAATCATTTCCCTTGGGAAAGGCTTTTATGAGTTATGATTTTCCTATCTCGAAGATGCTCAGAGTGTTAAATCCATTGGTTCATGAAAACGAAATTTAAAAATATATGTGTACCTTTAAAACTCAACTCATGTCTTTTTTTTCTTTTCATTTCTTAATGTTTATTAACAACGCATGAGACATTAATTTTAATGTATCATAATGACATTTCAAATAATTTTATATTTCATGACCATTTAATTGTCGACGTGTCTATTGCTCCTTAAAATCTATTTCCAAATATATATATATATATATATATATATATATATATATATATACACACACACACATACAACTTTAAAGAGATGATCTATGTGATATAATTTTTAGTCCAGCGATGAGTTTCTCAAATAAAAACACATGGAGAGCTGAATAATTGCAGTCATAATATAAAGGTTTTTAAGGTTTCTGCAATTGCATCTGGATCAACCCTACTTGAATTTTGTCACCATATAAAGGTTCGCATAATAATCGCAACCGTCTCCTCAAGATTTTTTGTGATTGGATATCAACAATCAAGATTTAAAACCATGTTCATCCATAACACATCGAAAATAATTTTTTCAGACAGTGATTATAATAGTGTTGTAACAGCTTAACTAGTTTGCTTAATAATAAACAAATTAACTAGCCACTATTTTTTAGAGCTGTTTCATTATCTTAATTACATTTAGCGATTGAAATCTAATTTTGTACGACTAATCAATCCCAATATAACATACTGTCAAACCATGTATCTGTTGAGAAAAGCCATGTGGGATGTAGCATATACAACTTTAGAAAAAACAATAACATTCCCTCAAAAAAAAAAAAAAACAATAACACAAAATTAGGGTAAGAGAGTAGGCAAATTCTATCTATAAACTATAATATTCCATACCAAATGCTGATAGATAAAATAGTATTATTATTTGTGAAATAAATATGTGTGAAAAAAATGGAACCTAGGAGTTATTATGATATGAAAGTTTTGCAAAGAGAAAACTGCAACTTGGAGAAATGATACGAAGAATAACTCATAATTCTAATAATAATAGTTTTGATGACTTGTTTCATGTGAATAGTAAATATTTTAGCATACTCAATAAAATTACAAATTTTTTTACAATACTCAATAAAATTACAAAAAATGCTTTTGAAAATCAGTTAGAAATCGCATCATATCCACCATTTAACTTGAAAGCAATTTTAGGTCAAGTTTCTTTTATATTTTTGTCTTGTTCCGCATCATCTTTTTTGACTTGTTTCATGTGAATAGTAAATATGTTTTTATTTCCTACAAAATCATGAGTTTTCAAGTTTAGTCCCTATAAAATTTTAATGATAATTTTAATCTTCTAAAATATTGTAGTTTTCAAGAATGGTCCTTATTTTGAAAACTTTTAATGAAAAATGGATATTTTTAGTCCTCCAAAATAGTACCTATAAAATGCAAATAAAGACTAAAAGTGAATAAATTTTTTTGTAAAGACTAAACTTAAAAGTTTGTAATTTTATAGGGTTTAAAAACATATTTAACCCTTAATTTTGTTATGTATTTCCACTGATTAGTTGGTCTCAAACTCTCAATAGAGAAAGTAAATGCAAAACTCTGCAAATAAAACTAATCCAAAAAAATTAAAAACTATACAAATGAAAGAACGAAAATAATGTCCACTTTACTGTTTCCTCATCATTAATTAAAAAAGATTACAAGGTATAACAAAATCCTAACGAAAGAAAAATAAATCTCAGTGGACTAAGGGATTTGTTTTTATAACGTCTGTCCTAATAGTTTTAGCCATTTGTTGCTTTTTGATTTGTTGGAGAATACTACCCCACGTGTAATCTCGATGTAACCTTTTTCTTTTCAGGTTTAGGCCCTCTTAGTCTAAAAAAAAAAAAATCTCGACAAAAAAAAAATAATAATCCATATATATATATATTTTCTTTCTAACAACGTAAAAAAAAGTATTACATTTTTTTTGGTGGTGAAAAAAAAAGTATTACATAATATGACTTCTAGAAGACTGGATATATATTGTTTTTGATAAAGATATCCGTATATTTTAAAGTTTTTATATATTTTTAAAATTTTATGGTTTTTATATAACTCCTATAAAATAAAAGGTTTCTATATAATTTAAAAATGATTACAAGGTATAACAAAACCTTAACTAAGGAAAAAATAAATATTTCATATAACTTTTTTTCTAACAACGTAAAAAAAAGGAACTGCATAATATAACTTCTAGAAGATTGCATTTTGATCGGTGGTGATGAGAAACAGGGATGGACAAAAGATGTATCAAGAGTTGGATGCTTGATTTTGTCAAAAAAGAGAGTTGGATGCTTGATGAATTTAACTCATTGAATATATATTTTATTTAAAATAAAAAATCATTAAATTAATCAATAGGAATAAATTATGGTGCATACTCCTTAAAGAAATAAATTAATTAGAGCCTTGAAAGTTTGTCCTCGTGAGTTTAGCTCAGTTATTATGAACAATACATAAAATATGTAAGGTTTGGGGTTCGAACCCTGACCACCACTCAAATAAAAAAGAGCCTTGAAAGTTTGAGAGAAAATGTGTGAAGATATTGTCACAAAATATTTGGTAAGAAAAGATATGAAACAGCAAAAATCAGACGGGGTAGTTAAAGAAAAAGATCATGTGACTCTGCAAGTGAATAATATTCTCACGTGAGATCCTTAATTTAGGGTTTGGTTTTAGGCCAATTTGCTCAACTCTGAGCACTTCAAATGTTCAAATACAACATAGAAAAAAACCTTAATTTAGGGTTTGGTTTTAGGCATCATTTAGTGTGGGACCGACCTTATCATTGCCACACAAAACAACCTTACTAGTAAAAAAAGTAAAATAAATATTTTATATATATGGAGGGATATTGAAGTGTGGTATTTTTGTTCTTAAAACAGTGCCAATACTACTACTTTCATCATAAAATCGATTAGCTAGAGAGGTGAATTGCGTAAACTCTCTAGATCTTACATATGTTTCATCCCTCATTTTGCTAATTTCTTAATTGTCTATCATTTATGATAAATTTATTTTATCTATTGCATAAATTCATGTGTTATTCAAGTCAACTTTTATTTTCAAACGTAAGAATACATATACTCTGATAAATGGAACCTACAAGTTATTTTGATATGAAAGTTTTGCAAAGAGAAAACTGCAACTTGGAGAAATGAAGCGAAGAATAACACATAATGTTAATTTATATTCGCATACTCAATTAAATTACAAAAATGCTTTTGAAGCAATTATATATATATATATATATATATAATTGTATTATTCAATTAATAATTGTATTTTATCAATTTAAAAGATGTCCTTTTTGACTAGATGGGCAAAAATAAGTACATTCACAAACACCGGGATTTTGTTTTGTGCATTTATTACATTGGCAATTCCCTGCATAATATGGACGTATTTTAGTACAGATTTGATCACAATCTAAGTTTCCTTGTTCACCGGGTAGACATCCGGCCACACGTCCTGTTGAACATAGATTCTGCCCTTCCACTTGTTGTAGCCCCATGTTCCAAACTTGTAATAATGAAAAAAGGAAAAAGTTAGATTAATATAATATAATGTTTGGCTAAACAAAAACACGAAAAATGTCACAATATTGAAGGAAAAAAAAAAATTAAATATACTTACCAGCAGCAGCTAGAACTAGAATGACAAAAAAATAGAAAAAGTTTGAAATTTGATTGGCCATTTAACTTGAAAGCAATTTTAGGTCAAGTTTCCTTTTTCTTTTTGTCTTGTTCCCCAGCATCTTGTTTGTGTTATATATAGACTTTCTGAAATGTTCGTCACAATCTCTATAATTGAGTCAAATATCTGTTTTTAATATAAAATAAAATGAAATCTGTCTCTTTAATTGTTTTCCTTATAAAAATAAAATAAAAACATATGACAGTTAATGTGTATTATTGCTTTTAATTAGTCCTTTGAAATGTTTTATTGCATTTAATTAGTTATATTATGTAGGATCATGTTAACTTGTGCCTTAATGGTATATGTTAAACAACTCAAAAGTAGAAACATTTCCTTGAATTTTGTGTATTCAATTAATCAAAAGTAAAAAAATTAAATTCAAATGTAATTATTACAACAATTTATTTCTATTTTTAGCTCATTAACATTAACTTATGTTTTAAGGGCGTAAGTTAACATTTCACTAAAAGTAAGTGGAAGGGGTTATTAATGAAGAGATCCCTTCAAATTTGATTGAGTCTGTTGGAGAAATAACTTCTGGTTTATTGCATGGAGAATGGATTAAAGTGGAGAGGCAAAATAGGAACAAAAAGGTAATGTTAACGGTTTTAATGGGTATGCTGGGAGCGGAAATGGTTAACATTCACAAAATATTATCCTTTTCACATAATGAAAATAAGGAAGGTCATAATGAAAATATTATTGAAATAAAATTGAAAAAATAAGAAAAGTGTGTCCGCAGCATGGTTAGAACTTAGAAGACAGGACCGATAAAAATAAGTGTCGAAAAGTAATTCTAAAGTTAACAACTTTTGTCACAAGTTCATTTCTTTCATTTTTCTTCATTAATAAAAGAATAAATTGCACTCATCTCTCCTAAGATTTTATTAAAAGACACCCACATTCTCTCTAGTTTGGAAAAAACATCCACCTCCCTTATTTCAATGAGTAATATACTTTTCCCTTTAACACTAACGTCAATTATTTAACTGTTCACAACAAAATCTCTCCTTCATCTTCATTCATAAATTTAGGGATTCTTTTGCGCACAAGTTCGATAATAATATGTTAAATTTACAAATTGGGTTTACATTTGCGACCAATGAGTTGGTAGTTGTACATTAAATTTAAATGTGATTTTTGGGGTGAAAAAATGGGACATGCAATTGGAGATTGTTTCATCCACACCATAACCATTCTCAATTCCAACTTGTTGCGTTCTCATAATAATAACTTGATTTTGATATACAACACAAACACAAGCACACAGCCCCCAATTTGTGGTAATTAAGAGACATGGAATTGAGAAATGATAATTTAAAATTCATAAGGAAGTTGCTGGAATGTCAGGCAATTTGTGTTTTAGGTTGCAAGGTATGTTGCACGTTCCAAGCAATGGTGAGAAAAATCAAATTCGGGAATAAATTTTCAAATGACTAACTATGCAAAGAAAGACTACTTTACAATTGACACGCCAAATTGGTTAAGTAAAATAGATAGAATCTAATTAAATAATTGAATTGAGAGTGGTGTAAAATTCATCTCAGTTTTTATACATAAAATAACTTATTTGATAAGTAATAAATCAAGAATATTTTTAAAAGGACGTATATAATACATATATAAAATATTGGTGCATTACAATTGGCGCCACTAACGGACGTTTGGGTTAATTGTTCTTGTGTACTTCGAAAGTTATTCTTGCGTTGGATGTAGAAGTGTTATTAGTGTTTGGTCGTGTCATTTTAGGAAGGACTTTATCACTTCTTAAACGCATACACATGTGAACTTTTAAGAATAATTTATGCAAAGATAGATTCCAACATGAGACAACGACTGACCCTGACTTTTATTTATTGTCATTGCAAAACACAAAGCCAACGTGAACTGTCTGGTAGTAAATTTGAAAGGCAGTTCAGGACCACTCGGAACTAAGTTCATTCTTGGAATAATTAATTTTTCACCAACATTTTTTTGGTAATAACAGTTGCACTGATAAAGTTCTTCCCAAGATTGGTTACAATCAACCTAGTCCCATTGCACAATCCAGCTAATTGGTCAATTTTCCTCATCAACATAATTGGACATCAAACTTTAAATCTCAACTTGTGGTTTGGAATACCGGAAAACTTGATATTGTTTAAGAATTTGGTGGTAAACCATTCGCTTTGTACCTCACTATTCTCTTCTGATTTGCAAACCGAATCAGAATTGATATATTCCTTTTCGTCGCCTGGAACCAATGACAGAAGGAATTCATTTACGTGCACAATTGCGTCCAAAGTGGGAGCAAGTATCCCCCGCTCTTGGAAAAAATCCAAGATCTTCATGTTTTGCAAAAAATCCGGATAAACAAAATCAACCAGAGAACGTAACGGATCAGAGGAATCTTTTATCAGCAACTCATCAGAAATAGGTACGTTAATTTCTCCACTCTCGTTGGCGGATCATATTCCATCTCCAATTGAAAGTATCCAATTGACAAACTTGCTTATCTCATCTTGGTCGGCACGAATGATTGAAGCACATAAACACATAATTGTTGTAAGTGTGAGAACCTTACAGTGACTCCACAACTTTGATGAGTTGATGGATGAAGCAAGTATGTCATGTCTGCATTTTTTTCTTATCGCTGACAAAATTTGTCTGAAATCACCGTCCAAAACCACAAAAACACCGCCAAGTGGTTCGTCTGTATTATCGACACCATCATAACACATTATATCGTGCATGGTTTAGTCAAACGCCTAAAACAATAATGATGGATTATTGGTGTGCCTCATCCCATATTATTAATTTTGCTTTTTTGAAAATAGAAGATTTGTCGCTCTCTTTATCAAATCCACAACTTGACGTTTTGTACGTCACTTTTCTCGTCTGATTTGCAAACCGAATTAAAATTGATATATTCTTTTTCGTGTCCTGGAACCAATGATAGAAGGAATTCGTTTACGTGCTCAACTGTGTCCAGTGTGGGAGCAAGTATCCCCCGCTCTTGGAAAAAATCTGAGATCTTCATGTTTTGCAAAAAATCCGGATATACAATTTTTTTTTTCAAGGGACTAAAAAAAATCTTAATATTTACACAGAACATTTACTTAATTAACCATTTTTTACCGTCAAATTTTGCTTTTGGATGTCCTTCACTTTCATTCTATTTTTGTATTCAAACCCTATTTATTTCAAACTCCTTCGCATATGATCTATGATGGGGTGTGACAATGAAAAATGTACATGTGTTATGATGAATTTACAAAATACATGTTTATTAGACATTTTAAAATGATACAAAGTTTTTTTAATTAAGTCTATTTTTTTGGTAATAATTACCCAAAAATCTTCAAATCCTTCAACAAAACCACATAATTACCGATAATTCAATCTATTTTTTATACTCTCACGACATATCTTTCACCTTAATGTTTCTCCCATGTTCAAATTTTTTCTTCTTCATATTTGTTGTTTTTTTTTCCTTTCTAGTTTCATTTCTCTATTCTCATGGATGAAAGGAATATAAACCTCCCTTCACGAAATCACCACCAATCAACTTTTTTGAACATGTTGTACCTAATTTTGACCTTATTTGACTACGTTACATAATTATGGATGCAGATAGTCACACAATTGATTAGGATATGTTAATGTGTCAAATGTGAGTTAACATTATTTATTGGATGGAAGAATAAATTTTGAACAACATATAAGTGAGATGACCGAAATACAAAATGCGTTAAGGTGATGTGGTGTCAATCTCACTTGTATGGTTGTTACCGATGTAATACGATCATCCAACCCGGTGAAGACTCACCCGAAAATCCCAACATTATGATAATTTAGTTTGTTAGTTTTCAGTTGTCAATTGTTTATTTCTTTATCTTAAACTTTAGTTATTGGATGTCATTCTCTTTCATGCTATATTTTTTTTTTATTCATTTTTATTCTTTGGTTAAATTTGACAATGGAAAAAAGCATATGTCTAGTGTTGATTTGACAAAATAAACACCTATTATAAATTTTAAAATAATATGCCGTTTTTTTAGTTTGTCTAATATTTTGGCTAAATATTTACTAAAAAATGTCCAACTCCTTAATCAAACCATTAAAATTATCGACAATTCACTCTATTCCTTATATGCTCCTATAAAAGTACACACTCCTTTTTTTCCTTATCATTTCTCTCATGTTCAAACTATTTTTTTATTTTCTTTTCTTTTCTAATTTATTTCGTAACTTCTCATGAAAGAAAGGAACATAAACCTCCCTCCATTAAATCACCACCAACTCACCATTTTTACCATGATATGTCTTCATCTAATTTTATTTGGCTTTGTTACCAAATCACATATGCGGAGAGTCTCACACTTAAAGGGAGAGATGTTAACATGTCTTATATGAGTTAAAGTTTCAAATTGGATGTAAGAGAATATAGTGGCAAACATATAAGTCACTCATAAATCCAATGCCTTTAGGATTTGGATGAAAATGTGATGTTAATCTCACTTGAGTAGTTGCTCTTAGTCTAATGTGATTATCCAACCCAATTTACGCTCCTACCAAAGTCCTACCATTATGTTGAACTATTTTTTTCGTTTTTGAAATTCATTTGCTTAATCCTTTATTTATCATGAAAGAAAAGGATAAAAACTCTTTGTATAAAGTCACCATCAACCCACCTTTTTTAGCATGTCGTGCATCCGTCTAACTTTATTTTATTATGTCTCTATATCCCGATCGCAAAGTGTCTCAAACTTAAGGGAGGGATGTCAATGTGTTAAGTGTGAGTTAAAGTTCTATATTGGATGTTAAATTAGATGTTACATGTAAGTTAGATGACCAATATACCTGATGACTTAAAGTTTTGGTTCATTACGTGGTGTAATTTTTCAACTCCTTCAAAAAATCCACAAAATTACCAACATCTTTTGGACAATATGTTTGACCGAGCAATCCCAATTAGCATGAACAATTAAACCAACAAACTCTTTTAGTAAAAAATCAAGATGAGAGATGGTTTAAGTATAAGAGATATTTCATTTGTCATTATTAATTTTAAATACAAATAAATTTTCTTGTTCATTACGATTTTCCAAATTAAGGGAGAAGGACAAACTTTGAATTTCGATATTCTGAGTTTCGAGTTCAGCTAGTATCTCTAAGATTATCCACAATGGTGGGTGCTTCACCTATTAATGGTGCTTGTAGAAACGAGTGGCTATAGAAGCACCCTATCTCTCTTCACTTTTGTGAGGGACCCCTAAATAAATTGTATAATTTTTTTTTAAAATTCGTAAAATTAAAATTTGAAAAATCATTGAGTTATTGCTATAATTTAATTTTAGATATCATTCAATTCTCCTTTTAAATTGTGTTTATTATTATTATTTCTTTAAAAAAAATACTCTAGAATATGTCAAAGAGACTTTAGGGTGGGTTTATTTCAAGGTTTGTAATATGATTCATAGGACTGTGAGATTAGAAATGCAACATTCCTATGTTTGTTTCAAGTTTTGAAAATTTACTCCCATGAATGTTATATTCGCAGGAATGATATTTACATATGTTTTCTTCTATTGTTATTCTCATGCTTAAATGATGGGAATCTAAAATTTTCATGTTAATGAAACTCAACTTCCTATAAATTCTCACTACCATTAACATTTATTTCCATTTTTATTTTTTTAATTAATTAGTTTCTAAAACATTTCAGAAAATCTAAATTTTTACCAAACAAATTGGTAGGAATGTTATTTCTTGGAATATTATTCTCATAAATGTCATTTCAAGGAATGTAATTTCTTGACTTGAAACAAACACACCCTTAATTTTTCATAAAATAAATTGAGGCTTTTCTAAGACTACTATCATAATCTACAATTTGCAATTTAAAAAAAATTGTGTTTTTCAATTAAAATATTGAGTTAGACTTTGGAGGACACATCAAGATATGTCTCATGACTCAATGAGCACTTACAAAGTTACTCCCTATCAATGAGATCCTCACGCTAATAGTGGGGATTCAATCCACACCCTTGAGGTTGAGTCAACCCATTATTAACTGAGCCAACCTTGATTAGGAATGTTATTATTAGTATTAATAGCAAAAGAGTTTTTCTATCATGTGCAAATTTGCACATGATAAGAAATTTAAAGTAGTAAGTTTGCATTGGAACTTGAACGTTTTATATTGAATATATAATTTGTTATTAAATAGTTATAGTTTTTCAATAAAAAGTTGCTAATTTAAATAACACTTTTTTTTCATATGACCCAATAAATGAGACATTTAATAGAATCATTTTAATTTAAATGACCACATTAATAACTCTAAATTTATTTTATCATGATTATACTTAATGACATGAAAAAAAATCAAAAAAATAAAATAATAATATTAAATTATTTAAATTGAAGTATTCGAAATTTAATGATATTTTTTTTGTCAAAATTTAACGATAATTTTTTTAAGTACATGAAATATTCAATTTTAAAAAATGGATGTGAAACTATAATAAAAAACTTAAAATATATTTTTTTTAGTTTATTTAAAAAATAAAATATTCAATAGTTTTTTTTAAGTAACCTCAACTATTTAAATTTCGTCAGCACATCATTTTTTCTTTGCAATATAATTTAATATTTTTTATTTAGTTTAAATAAGGGCTACAATTAAGGATCTTATTTAAAGAATGTGTTATTTTTTGTGTATAAAATTTGTCTGACCTATTAAACGACAAAGTTTAATATTTATAGAATCAACCCAATTAAAATGACACATAAAGTTTAATTATTTTAAATGATAAAAATATAAAATTTCAAAATTTATTGACAATTTATTTTTTTTTCAGAAGTTTTCAAAAACTTTTTTTGTAAATTAAATATTCTCTTAAAAGAATTGAATATAAAACATTAACAGAAAATGTTAAAATATTATAATAATTAAGTTTTTTTTTATACGGATAGAAAAATGAACCATTTGAACTTTAAATGTCTTCGATTTATTTGTTATAATATACTTCAATATTTGTTTGTTTCCATAATTTTTTGGTTTAGTTGTTTCCATTAATTAGCGGTTATAATTAATACTGTCATTTTTTTCTTTTTCCGCCTAATCCATCGATCGAGGCCTTTTCATTCTAAATAATTACATGACACATTTTAACCTTTATAAAATTATTTTAATTTAAATGACATTAATTACTCTTAAATTGCTTTATCATTAATAAAAAGGAAAAAAATATTTGAGAATTATATTAATTATTAAATTATTAAGTATACAAATACATAAAACTTTCGTGTTAATATAATTCATTTTGTCTGGTTAAAAATACCAAATACGTGAAATTTAGAAAGGAAAAAAAAGAAAACAAAAAGAAAAAAGACATGACATTGAGACAAAAGATTAAAAAAAAATACAATTTTTGATTGAAATGGTGCGTGAAATAGCTTGCAAATGGAAGCTATTTATAATTAACAGTAAATAACAAAATTAACAATATTATTTAACAGTCCCCACCAAAAAAATTATTTAATAGTAACTATCTCATTGATAAATTAAAGTAGAAAAAGTCATACATTGATTGTCAAGTAAATAAGATAAGATGATTATTGTTCAATGCCTGGTTGAAGCTTTTGATACATTCTATTCAAGAAACTATGATAAGTGAAAAGCAGACATAGTAAAACAGGATGCTGTTAAAATGTCTTCTTATTAGAAAAACTTTGTTCAACTTAAATGATGTGATCCAATTGTATGCAACCTTTAGGATGATGTTTAACATGTCCGGAGATGTGTTTAAAAGCATCAATTAAGATTCATCAAATAAGATTTCATGTGTAATAACCAATTGTGCAAGACAAACATTCATAAAATAAATATAGATAAATGCTAAATCAATTTATTGAGATTAGGTTTTCGACATATCAATTCATTAAAAATAAACCTAAGGTATCTAAACTCTAACATTTTGATTCTATATCAAATACAAAACATTGCCTTGACTGAAAATTATATTGTTGATGTTGAACATCTTGAAGTCATAGAACGTAGACACATGTTCTCCAATGGAACCCTGAGAAAGTAGCATTAACAATAAACAATTAGATACAAATAAAAAAGAAAATCAACCTCATAATCTACAACCAAGTGATTAAACTTATATGTTTTTAAAACGCATAAAGTACTTGTTTTAACGAAAAAATTTATGGGGGGAAGAGACACATGAAAATAATGAAAAACAAAGTGTCTGTATATAGAGAGAAAAATCATGGCATGATCAATTTTGATTGGTTGGTGAAAAATAAATGAGTCATGATCCATCTTGATTGGCCAATAAAAAAATAAATGAGACATAATTCAATTTAATTGGATGATAAAAAACATTAAATGAGATGTAGAATGTGAAAATGCCACATGCACTTATGAAATAAGTCATGATCTATTTTGATTGGTTAATACAAAAATTATGAGTCATGATTCATTCTAATTGATTGATAGAAAAACATTAAATGCACCATTCAATATAAACTTGCCACGTGTACTATCAAAATAAAATAAGGAAAATGTTTATAATAGAGATGAGAGGATGCAGTTAGCTAATGAGAGCTATAATAAGATGATATGATGTTGCTAATAAAGTAAGATATAACTTGTGTCATTATTTAAGAGTACGAGAGTTTGTTTCATGGTTCCTGAGTTGTTTGTATCGGAGTTTCTATCACTTGCCACGTGTAGTATCAAAATAAGGAAAATGTTTATAATAGAGATAAGTCATGATTCATTCTAATTGATTGATAGAAAAACATTAAATGCACCATTCAATATAAATTTGCCACGTGTACTATCAAAATAAAATAAGAAAAATGTTTATAATAGAGATGAGAGGATGCTGGTAGCTAATGAGAGCTATAATAAGATGACATGATGTTGCTAATAAAGTAAGATATAACTTGTGTCATTATTTTAGAGTACGAGAGTTTATTTCATGATTCCTGAGTTGTTTGTATCGGAGTTTCTATCACTTGTGCATCTTTGGGTCTGTGCTTTTGTTTAGTTTGTCCTCTTTATTATTGGAATAGGTGTTTTATGGTGGTTGATTGATAGCATTCTTATTTTGTAAATTTCTTTTGTTCTTTTTCTAGTTGTTTAGTGGCATGTAGACTTTTCAATGATTTTAATCTACTTTCTTTCTTATTTGTTGTTTAGAATTGTGGTTGCTTCGGAGTCTACATCTTTTGAGAAGCTTGTTACTGATACAATTTGTCTTGAAGGAGCTAGCTATTGGAGTTTGAAAGTAGAAGAATATTTTGAGAATGTTCTCGGTTTTAATAATTGAATTTTCGTTTTTTATTCTTCCTTTGTAACCCATATCAATTTTTGATTTTCTATATTTTTGTACATATCTATACATCTTTGAACTTTGTATAGTTTGAGTGTATCCTTTGTATGTTTGGGAATTGAGACCATTACTTTTATTTTAATGCAATTTTTGGATTTAAAAAGAAAAATTGAAAGGCCAAAGATCTATAAAATTTGACTTTTTTTTGCGAAAAAAATGACTTTAAATGTGATTTGAGCAACTGAACTGGACCTAACGAGCCGTACCAAGTTGCTCGCGAACTTGAATCGAGTCGTGTTCGAGCTAAAAAAAAAAAAGTTCGTAACGAACTCGAG
>Ga0315914_1005218_pt1 | contig 19022 bp, 7 predicted proteins | sample MpolenodulesMG_FD_203920 | JGI IMG/M metagenome (GOLD analysis project Ga0315914, IMG submission 203920) | Medicago polymorpha root nodule microbial communities from Los Angeles, California, United States - elongated nodules | ecosystem: Host-associated > Plants > Roots > Nodule | place: USA... | reverse complement strand
CAACTGCTGTGCAGACGCTTTGGCTACATTGGGGCATGACATGCCTGATACTTCTTGGCTCCGACCTATGCTAGTTTCATTCACGGTTGATTTTACTAAAGACAGAAATGGGCTTCCTAATTATAGATTCTCGTAGCCATTTCTAGCCTTTTTAGTTTCTGTTTTGTTTTTTCATTTGCTTCCTTGAGGGTATTGGCCTAGCCCCCCTCTTTTGTACAAATTTTTCCTTTCTTTAATAATATTATTACGTATTAGGGAGGCGGTAAAGGATGGGAGGTGTTGTTGGGTATCAACCTAATTTGGATGCTTCAGCTTCTCCCTGATGCCTAACCTCTCTATTTTTGCCTATAAAAAAAATGATATATTTGATTTAACAAAAAATCAATTGCGCGTTTTCTATTAACATAAATGTAAAATGAAATATAATGACTTGAGAATATATTACTAGAAAATCAATTGCGTGTTTTCTATTAACATAAATATAAAATGAAATATAATGACTTGAGAATATATTCCTAGAAAAAGTTGAAATAACAATGAAAATTAGAGACGGATAAAATAAAATCGGCAACTAAATTTATCATCTCTAACACTTAGCATCGAAATTAATAAGTTTTGTCTGTTTCAGTCTCTAAATTTTGTCGTTGTTTCAACTTTTTCTAGTAGTAAAAAAAATTAATTAAAAACTAATATTGGAAAAAAGTATTTGAGTATTACATACAAGACTTAATTATACTTTTGGCCTCCTAAGTTTTCCAAAGTTGTGATTTTGACCCCCTAAAAAAACAACTCTTTTCAGGCTCCTAAGTTTACTTTCTGTTGCAATTTTGGCCCCCCACGTCAATTTTGACCCAGTCAAGGGACACATGGGCGCCACGTGTGTAAATTTTTTTATTTTATTTTTGAAATTATTTTTTGTTTTTTTTAATTTAAAAAAATTAAAATAATATTTTTGTAATTAAATACAAAAATATTTTTTTTAATTACAAAAAATAATTTTGTTTTTTTATTACAAATAAAATAAAATTATTTTTTATTTTTTTAATTACAAAATAAAAAAATAATTAAAACATTAGACACGTGGTGTCCACGTCAGCGTTGACTGAGTCAAAATTGGGCTAGAGGGCCAAAATTGCAACATAAAATAAACTTAGGGGACCTGAAAAGAGTTGTTTTTTTAGGGGGCCAAAATCACAATTTTGGAAAACTTATGGGACCAAAAGTATAATTAAGCCTACATACAACATGAAGATTGAAAATAATATTATGGTTATTATAAAATAGAGACAATAATAAATTATATCCAAAATCTATAAGCTTCCCAGTTCGCATGGAAACAAAAAGTAAAATCCCAGCTGGATTTTAGAGTAAAACTATACCAATCTCAATTTTATACCCTTGAAATTAATCATGAGCACAATTTGAAAAAACCAACATAACCCATATTGGAATTCTCATTTCTCAAAATGGATGCCTAACCTGTTCCCTAGTCAACAAAATCAATAATCCTCAAACCCATTAAAATATTATTCACAACAAAATATGTCACATCACAGAATCTATCATAGAGATGCAAATGTATTATTTAATTGACATGCCAACCAATTAAACTTATGTATCTCACATGGTATTTCTATGTTAGTGTGCCCCTTCTCTAATGTTTCTATTATTATTATTATTATTCCTACAACTATTATTATAAACTTCAAAAGAATCCAAGAAAATTTGTTACAAACATCCGTCTGATTTGCATTGGTTATATTGGTCGGTGTGGGGACCAAATTGTAGAATTATTCTTTGAGTTTTGGTATCTCTGTTCCAGAAATCTACTCAGGAATCCACGTACTACCCATGCACTTTCATCCAAATCTTGTACTTGTTTTCAAGTGTTTTATAAATACAAAATCTTCTTCTAATCACTAAGTATTTTCTCTGACATGGTGGATCTCATCAAGAATATGGAGTGGAAAGGTTTTGTGGTCAAATGTAATATAGGGTTTCTTTGCTCATTTTGTTTTTTACGTATATAATTTTTCCTGTTGTTTCATCCTTTTTCATCTATAATGATCTTTTTTATTGGAATATTTGTTTTGATTTGAAATGATGTAAGAGCAGCTTAAAAAATTTAAAATTGTGATATGTCACTTTTTTACATGGACTATGTAATCGATGTAAAAAAGTCTCATAAAATCTGTATTTTGTATTAATGAAAGTATCCCTTATAGTACTCTTTGATTAATATATGCTACTTTATTTGTTAAAAATAATCATCACTGACTCAGCATGACTATGCAAGAGATACTAGTTGTATTAGAAGGTAGGCGAAGCATTTATTTGATATTCTTTTTTCTTTCTTTATGTTTTGTTTTTGAGCAATTTTATTTGTTATTATACAATATGTGAAGATCTACACAAAACAGATAGGAAAAATGAACATAAAATATCATGTACGAGAATATTCTCCCATCTAATGCTATTATAAACAAATTTTCACACAAAGCTTATTTTACCCTGTAAATTTTTAGATTTTCTTGTTGAGGTCATGTTGAGAATTGCTTAAAATTGATGATTAAAGGTTCGTAAAAAATCGTGACACGATTTGGTGAAATCGAAGCACGGTTTTAGTTCACAATTTAGAGTTTTAATTCGACAAAAATTGGAACCCAATTTGGTGAAATCGAGACACGATTTTGTGGATAATGTATTGTACTGTGTACTAATGTGGAATCGTGACACAATTTTCTTGAAATTTGAGCACTATTTAATGCTTCTTTACGTTTTGTGTTGAGTTTCAAGAGAGAGAAACTTGATAAATCAAAGGAGGTAATTTTAGGGTTGATGGTCTTTGGTGAGGGTTCTCTTGAGAGGCTCTTGTGGGTTGGAAAACATTTGCAAACACCTTGGGAGAGTGAAATCATTGAGTCTCTTGGTCTAGGGAAGAGATTGAGAAAATGGTAGAATTTAGGTTTTATTCTTGGAGAACTTGTTGAAGTGGTCTAGGGAAGAGATTGGGAAAATGGTAGAATTTAGGTTTTGTTCTTCGAGAACTTGTTGAAGCTAATTTCTTGTAACCCTTTTGTATCTCTTTGTAAAGAACTCATTGATAGGGGATTAGAGTGATAAATCTCTCTTTTAGAGTAGGTCATCGTTGGGTCGAACTGGGTAAGCATTTCTTTGTTTTTTGTTTCTCTTCTTTATCTTTTTCATGTGGTTTTGTGTTTTTCATTTGATTCCTAACTTACACCTAGGTTTATTATTCTTGTTGTTGCATGAGGTTACTTTGATATTGGTTACTACTTTCCTTTTGCTCCACATATCTAAGTTTTTTCGTGTGAGATTTGAGTCCGAATTCACAACAGGTCAATTCAATCTCTCAAAATGGACATGCAATGTTACAATATTTAGTTTGTAAGCTTGAGTTAAGACCAACACACATTCTAAAATATAATAAACACTTTAACACATAATGGTAATAAAATCATCTCTAGTTTGTTTGCATCCAATTAGAAGGAGAGGAGATCCAAGTCTGCCGGCCAATGTGTGTTTGAAATGCAAGAATAATTAATAAGTATATAATCATTTTATGGTGACTCATGTGAAAGGATACAAATATTCACATGTGAAAGAATGCAATTTTTCACATGAAAGAATGCAAATATTCATAAAATGGTTCAATTAAGTTTTGGTAAGTATTTATTTATTTTTCAACAATCAAGCTGATGGAAGTTACTAACAAACATATGCTTCTTCAATAAAGTTTCTCTAACAATTAAGCGTAACAATAGATTATGAGAATGAAGGAATGAACAGAAGATAGATTGAGAATCCAATGATCGTGGCTTATACTTTCTATCATTAATGATGAATGTACCCATGTACTATCTTTATTAAGTTGGAATCATTATAGTGTTAACTTTACTAAAAAAAGTCATTTTCATAACTTCACCATATAATTTTCCATTATAATATCCATATAATTGATATTTCTTGTGAATGTAAAGATTATGTCTTACACTTTCTATCACTAAAGATGAATGTACGCCGTGTGCTATCTTTATTACGTGGGAATCATATGACAACTAGACTATCCTTGAAAGAATGGTGGGTAATTTACCTCAACCAATAACCATTCACCTTTTTAGGTGGTATCCATGAACTATCTTAACCCCATCAATAAATTGCTCATTTTCATTGGATGGTGGCAAGGTTTTACAACTCGAGAGTTTACCTCAACTGGTTTTGCCTAGGTAAACTCGACTCGAGAACTCGTATGAGTTTACCTAAAATTAAAATTATATAAAATTTATTATATGCATGACATATATAAGCTAATATAATATTGTAAATAGGTCAATAGTGCAAAATATGACTTAATTACCAAGACAAATTATACCAAACTACCATAATAAAACGTTATGCTCAATTTAGCATCAAAATACAAAAATTAACACACAAAATGATAAGTTTCATAAGTCTTTAAGTTTAAGTCATCCATAAAACCATCCAAAAAAGCAAGTTTCATAAGTTCCTATAGTTGTTAATAAAACTATCTTAAAAATAAACTCGTTAATTTATTCAAAAGGTCAACAAACACCACCACCGCAACCCTAACCGATGTCGCAATCGCCCGGGTCGAAATCTGAATTTCCACCATTGGAATTGCAACCCTAACTGGTATGTGCTCCCCTGTTCATGGTTTGAGAACTCAGAAAAGAAAGAAAAAGAAATGTTTCATTTCAGGAACTACATGTTACCGTAAAGGTAACTATTCAGTAAACGTTTCACTCTTTGGGTTTGTAGAAAAGGAATTGGGTTTTGAAAAAAATGGGCCAAAAAATAGGGCTAATTTTTTTTATTTTTTTAGATGTAAACTCGTAAAACTTGGTAAACTCGTTCGAGTTTACACGAGTTTACCGATTGTTGACTCAGTCAAACTCGTCAAACCTTCTGATTTTACTAGAAATCGAGTTTACCTCCGTGTTAACACGATTTTGGTACCTAAAAACGTAAACTCGGTAAACTCTGAGTGTTATAACACTCGATTTGCGGAACATTGGATGGTGGGTAAATTACCCACCATTCTTCAAAGGTAATCTAGAAAAAACCTATATTATAAGATCCTTATAATAGATATATTTTGTGAATCTAAAGATTATGTGAAAACTATAACTTTAATGAAAATCTTCTTCGCATCCTGATTCAATATGGGTTTAGGTTTTCTTTTTTCCTGGCCCAACTGTGACTATTTTGAAGAAGCTAAATATTTTAATTTTTTCAAGAAACATAATAGAGAAACTCTCAAAGTTGCACTATATTGATTAGAAAAAAGATAGTTGTCGCTCAACTTTTCTTTTTTTGTTATTGAATCATACGTTTGACTCATTTGTAGTTTTTCTTGGGATAGTGGTGGATGTTAGGCACTGCACACTATAATATTCCACCATAATTATGACTCTTTTTAAAAAAAAGTCTTGTATCTATGAAACACCCTACGAATTTTTAGATGTATTTATTACTTATGTTTTTCAGATATATCCTAATGCTATCAATTTACATTATAATATCAAAATTTAATATTCAATGTACTTGTACACAAAGAATAATATAGTAATTTATACACAAATTATACATACTAATTATACTACTGATATTTTTTAATATGCACAAAGTATCGAAGAGTCTTATAAATAACGACAAAGAGAATACCAATTAGTAGTATTTAAGTTAGTGATCGCATACTTCATCTATAATATGAAATCCTATATCTTGAAGTCCATACATTAGTATTATAAACTAGAAAATTTCATGGTTCTAGGTCAAATGCAATAGAAAGATAGATTGTGTAATTCTCTCTAGAAGTCATCGCAAAAATATAAATGAATAAAAGATGTGAGAGAGTACAATTGTAGAGTTATTTATAGGGGCGAGTTAGTCTAACTAACCAAACAACCAATTAACCCTAGTTTACTTCATCGAACTCTAGTTTGTTCTCACTATATTGCTATGAAGCCCGGATACGTAATACGGATACGGGTACGATACGATATGGGTACGTGGATACGCGAAATTTTTAAAATTAGGATACGATATGGCTAAGATATGTTAACAAAATATTTATACTAAAATTTATATGCATGTAAAATACTTTAAAAAAAAAACATTGATTACTCTTCAATACTATATAATCATAAAAGCAACAATTTACAAAAAATAATACCTGTGATCAAAATAAAAAATGTAAAGTTTTCGTATAAATCATATTCTATTTTCATTCATATGTTAGGTTATCTTCTCTCTCTCGTCACTTTCATCCACCAAAAACATAATTTTTAACTGGTTATGGAAAAAAAATTATAGTGATTCATATCTTAAATTGAATCATATACATATCTCTATTGAATTTTCACAACACAGTCTCATTTTTTTTACACTTCATTTTTTTTCAGGATACGTCTCTGTGAAGTATCTTATAAGTATTTGTGTGTATTTATCAAGTATCTTATAAGTATCCGATAAAATATATATTTTAAATTAAAATAATTAATTTTGATACTCCGTGGGTACGTATCCGAGAGTATCCATAGAGTATCGGTATCCGATACGGATTCGTCTTCATTTTTATTCAGACTTCATAGTTTTCATAGTTGTATTGTAATAAGTAGCATGCTCTCAAAAAAAAAAAAGTCTATATAGTAGCATGTGATTTTACCCAAAATGTCTCCACATAACGAGCCTTTTAAAGCCTCTTCTCCTTTTTATGATCTTATCCCATCCGATATAGTAATTTTTTTTTCTTTGAAACATCTCAATTTCCAATAGAATTAGTATATCATATATAGTTAGTTCCTTTGTCACCAATCAATGATACCATATATCAAATTGAAGTGAAGTCAAGAAACACAATCCTTTAAAGATGGAACGGCAACTATTATTCCTTATAATCATTTTTCCACTACAATGGTATGAAGTAATATATTACGGCTGAATTGGTTTAAAATTATCTAAAGGAAGAAAATTCAATGATCATGGTCATTTCTTACAAAAATCAAGAGGCATATAGCCGAAAAATTCCCCTATATTACTCCTAGAGAAATATTTAATAGATGAGTAAAAGATGAACAATGCAAGTCAGAATGGAGTTAGATATGTTTCCAACCAGCCTCAATTCGAATATATTCTGTTTCACTTTTGTTTCTTAATTTCCCGACCCACATGTCCTGTCCCTCTTTTTGGTTACGATCATAAAGAATTTGAGAAGTAATATTTCTATGTCATCCTAAGCTGATCTTTATAATATAATTAATTGGTTGATCTAAAGTGATGAATGACCTCCTGTTAAATATGAATTGTTTGTATAATCTGAATTCGAATTTTGTTTTGAACAATCTTTGGTAATACCTGACTTATTTTTCGATCAAATTCGTAATCATCATGTCTTTTTCCTTAAAAATCAAAGATTTAAGATAAAATATTTTTTTATACCAACCAACTACTATGTTTTATTCCATTAAATGGGGTCGTCTACGTTGTTGTTCTTCTTATTTAGCATATAACGTTTTTTTGTGTGTTTTTTTTTCTATTCTATTTTTTATACTATATATTAGCTAGATAGAAGGCCACCATTATATGCAAAAATTTACTATGATAATTTGGGTGTGTCTAATACCTTTACCGTTTTTAGTAAAAATCAAATTTTATAATAATAAAAAATGGAGGATAAAAAACAAATATTTTATTATAATTTACTTAAAATAGTAGGGTCCACCGTTGGTTGGACCAAATCTATATTAGACGACCCTTATCATTTTATTTTAATTTTTAATGTCTAATTAGTCATTTATTTATTTTTCCATTTGAAGTTAATTCCTTAAGTTATTAAACATCTCTAATGTTGGACTTAGTCCCCGTTTAGATTGACTTATTTTTGAGCTTATGAAAAATAGTTTATGTAAATAAATAAGTTTTTATGTTAATTTATAAGTTTTCACTAGCAAAAATTGCATCTTCACACACTGTTTTGTCATAAACTACATTGATAAACTTATGAATAATACATAAAAACTTATTTATTTGCATTAGTTGTTTTGCATAAGTTCAAAATAGGGTAACACTTGGGTGACATTGACCAACCACAATGTCACAAGTGTACAAAAAGACAAAAAATCATGATTTTCTTCTCTCTCACTTACAATAATTTTTTTTGTCCTTTTGAACACTTGTGACATTGTGGTTGACTAATGTCACATGACATTGGCACCCCAATGTCACCCAAGTGTTATCCCTCAAAAGGGTCCCTGGTCCTCATTCTGAGTAAAATTATGTTTTTGTTTCTAAATGCATGAGGCAAGTGTCCCTAGTCCTTAAATATATTAAAATTTCAAAAATATATATGTGCGAGTGTAATTGTGTTGGTAATTTTAAGACTAAATTAATTAAATAATCAATTAACAAACTAAAAGACACATTTGATGACCAAATTCACTAAGAAATGAAAATTGATGAGTACATTTTTGTAATTTTATATCTTCAAAGATTATAGTATAATCACTTAACATATTCTAGGATATGTTGGAAAATTTTGTTTACTCTGATTTTTCATCTCTCTTTTTTCCAAATGTCTTGCATATCTCTTTTTTGCAAACATGGAAGTCTCACATGTCTTGTGACTTTATCCCATTCATGTCCAATAGATATACTACTCTCCATCACCAAGTGAATCCCACCATCATTTCATTTCTTAAATTTTTTTAAACTTCTTTGTATCTATCTTTTTGTTTTGACAAAAATTCTTTGTATCTATCTTCGAATGGTGGCCTCCTTTTTTTTGAAAAATGGAGAGGATTCTAACGCCAATTTGTGATAGAGAGGAGAATTTTCTAAATCAAATTAAAAATCTATGTGGAAACATGATTCTCACACACATTAGGGTTTGTATTTGGAGATCGAGTAAATCGTCATGTTTGTTGTGTTTAGGATACTAATCCTTTAGTTCTCTTATAGTTGTCATTTTAGAGTTATTTACACAAAAAAACTTAAAGAATTTATTATTTTTTATTGTCGATATGTCTTAGCGGAATGAGGTCCCTCTGTTTATTCAGATAGACTTCGCTTGCCTACTTTTTGTTTCCCTTAGTTTTTTTTTTTTTTTGTCTTTTTCAATTATTTTATTTTTGTTGTTCGAGTATGCTTGTAAGAGATAGGTGGTGTTTTTTAGTGTCAACCTAGTTGGGATATCTAAATGTCACTTTGATGCAAGTTCATGTTCTTGGCTTATCTAAGAAGAAAAATGGCCGAAGGAAACACTATCTTCAAAATGAAATTAAGGTATGTTTACACCGTATTATGTCGTTAAAAAAATTATATTTAGTGCAAAGTAATAGATAGAGGGAGAGATACGAGCGCCTTGAAACTAGGGTTCCTAAAAATCAAGATTCAGCTGATATAGGACTTGTCCTCTAAGGTTGATAGTCCCGTGCCATCTTTACTAAATTTGATATTAAAATTGAGAGTTGGTATATGTTTGGCTTAATGGCTGGATGGAGAGGGTTAAAAAAATGTGGGATTAGAATGTCGAAACACTCTTAGCATAATACCAACATTTATATATTCACAACACTAACATTTGTTGTTTAAAAAAGAAAAAAAAAACAAATTTCATACGGAGCAATACATGAAAATATACATTCCACAACTGTCTTTTATTTTATTATATTAGGAAGTTTATAATACACAAGGATGAGAACTTTAGGTTTATAATTTAATAATTGATAAATAGATATAGATTTCTATAATCACATATAGTAACTCTAATATTTGAGTCACTTATCAAATATTAAGAGAATGTAGAAAAAAAAGAGAGAAGGTAATATATAGAAGAAATATATATATAACCAAAGCTTCCATTTGTCCAGTTGTGCTGCTTGTTCATTTGTTCATGCTTGTGTTTGCTTTGACACCTGGAACAAAAACACCAAAACATTTATTTCAAAACCTTTATTTAGGTGTACACAGAAAATTTCTCTAATTATAAAATTTATTTTTTTAATAAATGTCAATCTTTAAACTATTTTTGAGAGGTTCATATCAGACACACTTTGTTTATAACGGTAAAGAAATTTTCGATAAAAAAAAGTGATAAATAATTTGAGTCAAAAAATATTTTAAAGACGACCCTTATAATAATGAGACGAAAAAAATATATTGAATGAGTGTTAATTACCAGATAGTAGCTTTCACCATGCTGCAAGCTCTGCATCAAGAAACCAAACTCATTGGTTGGAACTGAGACTCCAGAGGAATGAACCAATATTACATCTTCACCAAACATTGTTTTCATGTCAATTGCAGTACCCCTTGGCATTTCTGTTGGAACTCCATTGATAAACACTGTGATCACACCTGAAACATTACTCCCCCCATATCCTATTCCCCCTAAAATTAATATAAATAAGTATTAAAGCATATCAATCAATTATAAACACAAAACAAAACTATTACATATATGTAATACAAAACAAAATATAAAACTTCATTATAAAATTGCTTAAAAAAAAATTTCATTATAAAAATAATTATATAAGAATAATGCCAAGACAAATTTAGTTTATTTATTATCGTCTTTTTCTCACAATATTAATTGTAGGTTTCAATTGTCGGTGATATTGGCAGAATGAACGTAAGCCATGACAAAGCTACACTCTGTACCTTCAACAAAATCATGATGTCATTGTGGTTTTGTCAAACTAGTCAATTCAAACCTACATTAATCATTACATCATCGCCACAATTGCAATTGTAATCGATTTGTGAGTGCAATTTAAAACCTTGTACATTTTAGAATAATGAGTGTATTAGATTAATTTGTTGCAGTGTGACCTTCTCTTTTCTGGAATGAAGGAGGGGGTTCCCTTTTTATTCAAAAAAAAAAAGGAAGGGGTTCCATTTGTCACACTTTGCCTTGGGAAGCCAAAATGAAGGGCACAGAATATCATATAGAAAAATAAGTTAAACAAAAGGAATAGCAATTTCTTTTCACTAATTTGGTATTATATGGACAATATAATGTTGCAATTTATGATGGGATCATGTAAATTATCTAAACTAATCATATTTTTTTAATTTAATCAATGGCCTAGATATGAGTATAACAAAATTAGTAAAATGAAAAGAGAAAAATAATCTAGGGTTTAGAAATTTTTGAAATTAAGGAATTAGTTTTGGATGAAACCCAGAAAGGAATGTGATAAAAAGGGAAGAACAGAAACTGAAACAAGAAAAGTGAACTCATGTTTTTCCGGAAAAGAAGATTAGTACAACTTTTATGCTTTTCATTTAATCCCAGGAACTGTCAAATCAACAAAAGGGTTTCTACTTTTATTAATTCTTCCATCACTATCAAAACTGATTATAAACCAAAAAAAGAATAGTTTTACTTTTCTTTCATCTAAGAATAATAGTTTTATTTAAAAAAAAAATTAAAAAGTAGGTGAATCTGAATCTACAACACTTGTCAAATGATTTAATGAAAGTTCTAACTTGTTTTAGAGTTTATTATAATAATCAGTCTAAACTAATTAAACAAAAAATATTTAGAGATTAATAACATGACAGAAGTATTAAATTAATTTACGTTTAGAAAATTAATATAGATTCTAGTACTAATTTTTGTCCTTAAAAAGAGTTTTGTCTTGAAGAGAATCTAAAAAATATAAAAAAAGTTATTTGAAAAGGGGGTTTCGTTAAGATGATAACAAAATTTGGAAGAAGATTTACCAAATGAATCATGTAAGATCAAAGTAAAATTAGATAGAATTCAGATGAAGAGTTGAGTATTTCTTTACTCAATTTAATTTGAAATCAAGTGTTTTTTGTTCATACATAAAAATACATTAAGAATGAAATAATTGATTTTTTTTAAAAAACTTTATTCAAGCTTGAAGCTTAAAAAATTATATGATTATAACACACCCATGCAATAAATTAAGCACATACCTGGGTAATAGTTGAAATTTGAAGCATGATCAGAAGGCTGCAAAATTGATGAAGCAGCTGAAGTATTCTCCATTTGAGGCAAATTGATTTGAGTAGAGCCTAAGTACAAACCACCAAACCCTTGTTCTCCACCAGCAGCAGCAGCAAGACCAAGACCAACCCCAACACCCGCACCAGCACCTGAACCAACCCCAACACCACCAGCACCAGCACATGACGAAGACGAACCCGAAAAATTATTATTATAAGTTGAACAAGAAGAAGAATTCATAGTGAAAGTTGAGGAACCACCAAGACCAAGTGCAGCACCAAGAGACAGAGATGTACTGTTGGTGCTGCACTGGTATTGGTGATATGGATTTGCACTGCCACCGCCTAGTTGGGCGGCGGCTTGCATCTGCCTTTGACGGCGTCGAGAGCGAGAGCGGCGATTCTGAAACCAATAAAAAACATTGGCATCACCAACAGCTCCAAATTTCTCAAGAAGTTTTCTTATTCTCACGGTTTCATCTTTTGGTGGATTGACCATTCCACTATTGAAAATGGATTCAAGTATAAGGATTTGTTCAGGTTTTGGTGTCCATCTTGATCTCACAGTTTCACTCTTTTCAGTGTTGTTTGGATTATTAGTATTGGAACTTTGAGACTGAACATGTTGGTTTTGTTGTTGATCTTCCATTCCAATGTGGAAGAAAGAAAATAAGAAAAAAAAATGTTTTTTTTTTCTTCTTTTGAAGATATGATGAAACCTAGGTAGCTAAAATAATATATATATGTTTGATGATGTGAGAGATGTGAATAAAGTACATGGAATACAGTAACACTGCTTTTGTTTGTTTTTATATAAAATGTTGAATAGTTAAATTACTTAAATAGCCTTTATGTAGTTATTCATTTCTAATGTCATGTATTGCTATAAGTCAAAAATACCGCAGGATTCTAGATTACTCTCATATAATATAGTTCTCATTCCATTAACTTAGTTTCAAGCAAATTAATTAAAATTTTTAATTTTCATCACCATCCACAGAGACTATTTTACATTGTAAACAAATTACAACCAATTATAATCAGCCCTATTTTTTTAGTGAGAGAAACTCCATTTTTCCTCTAAAGTTTTTTTCTCGTTCACTCATCGAAGAGAGGTGATTTTAGGTCATAATTTTTCAACCTAAAATCACTCATTTTCATCTTTTTTCCCTTTCTTTCAATCTAAATAAATTATTTTCACATATATCAAATTTTTTCTTGTGTTTTTCGTGATTTCGTCGTCTTGTACAACGTTGTTTGATTTCGCGCTTTGTTGCGGTGATCGTTTGGTACTTATTGAAAGACCAGTTTTAGTCAATCCCATATTCAATCAATGATTTGTGTGTTAACGTTGCACATTCGGAAGCATGAGTATTCTGGTGATTTAGATTTAATCATATTATTTGTAGGCATTTTGTCATTGTATGCTATTAACTTGGGTGTTGTGAGTTTGTTCGCAGACTCACCCTTTACGTTTTTATTGATGTTGATAATGTTATGGTATTTGATGTATTATATCAATTTGAATGAGTGAATATTGTTTTTCTTTTGTCAAAATAAAAAAAAAAAAAACTACAACCAATTATGAGTCTTACTTAAAGACCATTTCTCTATTCTAAAATATATTAGCACGCATGGAAACTTAAAAGCTTGTAATTTTTTTCCCTATTGCCTTTTTAGGGTGAAAACTATCATTTTCATAAAAGGTAGCCTAGAATTCAACAATACCCCATAGTAGGCAGTTTTAAACGGGAAACTGCGTCACTTCACTACTAAAGATCGAGGGGCGGGAGGTTAAAAGATGTCTAATAAACATCATTTTCACTTATACAAAAGGTAGCCTAGAATTCAACAATAAGCCGCATTCAACGGATAACCACGCCACTTCACTATTAAAGACAGAAAATTTTGAGTGCGAAAAAAGAAAGGTCAGAATTGCAATTTAGCCACAATAAAAAAAAGGTTAATTGAGTAAATGGTCCATATAGCATATTCATATATTTTTTAAGTTTCTACAAAATAAAATCATATTTTTTAGACCCTGTAACATTTTAGGGACCAAAATGCTGACATAAATTTTTTACAAAGACTAAAAATGCTGATGAAAATTTTTACAGAGACTAAAAATGCTGACGAAAAATTTTACCAGGCCTAAAAAGTACAATTTTATTTTGTAGGAACAAAAAATGAAATTCTGAATATTTATAGGGACCATTTACTTAATTAACTCAGAAAAACATAACAAAGAACCATTTTTAAAGAAATACATTACATACCGTAAATCTAACTAAATATTTAAAATATAAAGTTGTTATGTCAATAGGGTATCAAAATACAATTTTATACGGAAAAATATCTTATTCTAAATAGTTGTGATATTTGATTATCAAAATAAAGACGGTCTATGTAAAGAAAAATGTGTTAATCTTTTTCTGTTTTTAACTTTTTATCTTCTATGACTTTCAATATTTCAAACCAGAAGACAATATATTTAATATAAAATATTTGATGTTAAAAAATCACCCCTCTATTCTAAAATGCATTAGTATGTATGGAAACTTGAAAGCTTGTAATATTTTGTTTTGCACTATTGCCATTTTAGGGTGAAAACTATCATTTTCATTTTCACAAAAGGTAGCCTAGAATTCATAGATACACTGTATTCATCATAAACTACTAAACACGGAAAATTTGAGCGATATACAATCGGGGGTCAAAAGATGGCTAACAATTATAATTTCAACTTTTAAAAAAGGTAGTTTAGAATTCAACAATAACCCGGATTCAACGGAAAATTGTGTCACTTCAATTTTAAAGACAATAAAATTTGAGTGAAAAATAGGGGGTGTCAAAGATGCTACTTAGCCACAATAAAAAAATTAAGAACCATGGTTAAAGAAATACATTACATGGTTTGAAAGTATAACCGAAAAAATTTTCTTCTTCTAAATAGTTGTGATATTTGAAAATAAAAATATAGACGGTATGTAAAAAAAAATGTGTTAATCTTTTTCTATTTTTAACTTTTTTAGCTTTTACGACATTCAAATATTTCAAACCAAAAAACAATATATTTAATATCATAATCTTGATGTTAAAAAATCATTCCACTATAATGTATTAGTATGCATGGAAACTTGAAAGCTCGCAATGTTTTGTTTTGCACTATTGCCTTTTTAGGATAAAAACTATCATTTTTATTTTCGCAAAAGATAGCCTAGAGTTCAACAATACCCCGTAAACGGGAAACTATGTCACTTCACTATTAAAGATCATTAAGTATTAAAGACACGGAAATTTAAATGAGATACAACTGGGGATCAAAATATGGCTGACAACTATCATTTTTCACTTTTAAAAAAGGTAGCTTAGAATTCAACAATAACCCGGATTCAACGGAAAATTGTGTCACTTCAATTTTAAAGACAATAAATTTTGAGTGAAAAATAGGGGGTGTCAAAGATGCGACTTAGCCACAATAAAAAAAATTAAGAATCATGGTAAAAGAAATACAATACATGGTTTGAAAGTATAGACGAAAAAAATACAAATGTGTTAATCTTTTTCTGTTTTTAAGTTTTTTTATCTTTTACGACTTTCAAATATTTCATACAAAAAAATAATATATTTAATATCATAATCTTGATGTTAAAAAAAAATTATTCCACTATAATGTATTAGTATGCATGGAAACTTGAAAGCTTGCAATGTTTTGTTTTGCACAATTGCCTTTTTAGGATAAAAACTATCATTTTCATTTTTGCAAAAGGTAGCCTAGAGTTCAACAATACCCCGTAAACGGGAAATTATGTCACTTCTCTATTAAAGATCATTAAGTATTAAAGACACGAAAATTTGAATGAGATACAACCGGGGGTCAAAATATGGTTGACAAATATCATTTTTCACTTTTACAAAAGGTAGCCTAGAATTCTACAATAACCCGCATTCAACAGGAAACTATATCACTTTAGTATTAAAGACATGAAATTTTGAGTGAGAAAAGAGGAGGGTGAAAGTAAATATGGTTTATGTAAAAATATGTGTTAGCTTTATTTGTTTTTTAATTCTTATCTCCTATGACTTACCAATATTTTGAACCAAAAGAAAATATATTTATTATCAAAATTTTAATGTCATAAATCTATTCTTTATTCTATAGCGTATTAGCATGCATGGAAACTTGAAAGCTTGCAATATTTTTTTATTATTGCACTATTGCTTTTTTCGAAGGGTAACAATTACCATTTTCATTTTTGCAAAAGGTAGCCTAGAATTCAACAATAACTCGCATTCAACATAAAATTGTTTCACTTCACTATTAAAGCAATATTAAAGACATGAAGTTTTGAATGAGAAAATAGGAAGGTCAAAGTTGCAATTTAACTACGCACACACAAAAAAAAACTAAGAACCATATGGTTATAGAAATACATTACATGACTGCAAAATATAAGCCAAGATGGCCGGTAAAAGTAGATCTAACTAAGTATATAAAATATTATGTTGATTTGTTAATAGGGTAGCATATACTAGTTTATATGAAAAATACTCTTATTCAAAATAGTTGTGGTATTTGAATATCAAAATAAAGTCGATATATGTAAAAAATGTGAGTTATTCTTTTTCTGTTTTTTACTTTTTATCTTCTCTGACTTTCAAATATTTAAAACCAAAAGGCAATATATTTAATATAAAAAATTTGATGTTAAAAAATAATTTCTCTGTCCTAAAATGTATTAGTATGAATGGAAATGTGAAAGCTTGTATTATATTGTTTTGCACTATTGCCTTTTTAGGGTAACAACGAAATTTTTCATTTTTCACAAAAGGTAATCTAGAACTTAACAATACCCCGTATTCAACGGGAAACTGCGTCACTTCACTATTAAAGACAATCTTCATATTAATTTGTGTCATTTCGTCATTGTTTTTGACCAAGTTCAAGCTTTTTCACTACTCTACCTGTAATAAAATAAATGAATAAAATGACACTTCTGAATTATTGAAAGAGTGGTGTACTTGTGTGCCATTCACAAGCTAGATTATCTATTTTAATATTATTTATTTGTTTATTTTTAATTATTTGTTGAAGGGTTTTGTTGGCAATTATATGATTAAATTAACTTGAAATTATTATTATTCTACGTACATTTATATCATATTTATCTGATTTTATTTATCAGATTAGACCTTCCTCTAATCTAAATTGTTGTCGCCATCTTCCTTCCTCCCACCATCCGCACCCTCGCCGCCGTCATCATCTTCCTTCCTTCTATCATCCAAACCCTCGCCAACAAGAGATAGTACGCACGCACCTATGGTGGTGTGCACATTCCCCATATAGACGTACCACATCTAACCCCCCTGTGAGGCTATAAAGAAAATATCAACATTAGATTGATGTCGGATGCACAATTCACGAATATAGACCCCCTCTTTGGTGGTTCATGTTGTAGACAAAATTTTGTTAAAGAGCATAAACCTTTAGGTTTCGATGATAACAAAGCATGTATGAGAACAATTAAGATACTGTAATGGGCGTTTAAGTGTGTAGGAAATTTTAAGTATTAAGAAGTTCTGCCTCTTGACCAAGTCAACACTCAGGACATTAATAAATCCTTGTGTTGTAGATAAAGACAGGGTGCTTGTGATGGTCAGATTTAGGCAAGTGTACCAAATCATTTACCAAGTAACAAAGTGTAAGTAGAGTATCGTATCGACATGGATTGTCGTTTCAACTAGGCAATTCACGTTACTTATTTAGGAACAAGAAAATAAATAAAAACAATAAAATAAAAGATAAAAGGGGTTTCAGAATTTAGTACCTTGGCAGCAGAGCAAAATTTTAGGATTTAACCTAGTTTTTGATTGCAGAATGATATCGACAGTTAAGATTCTTCGAATTCCCTCTATTCAATTGTTGGAATTAATTAATGGTCAGGCATTATTCAGTTTGTAGCGTCTTCTATCTAAGTGATGAGTTTGTGGGGTTTTACTACCATCCAGCTGTCAAGTTACATCTACTGATCACGCGGGTTTGTACGTGTGGGTCCTATTCTCTCAGAGGTTTGGGTTCATTGCTCTCCAGAGCTCAGTTGCAACCTTCCCCCGGAGTTTCTACGCTTTTCAATGTTTAGGGTCGTTAGTCCTATAGGAGAATACACTTACGTCCGTAAAAGGTACATGTAGGTTCTTATTTCCTCATAGGTATTTAAACCAACAACATATATTATGGTTCCTAAATTATGATTGTCCTAAAGGTACCATCATCTATTGAATCTTTGAAAGACATCAACATATTCTCCCTCTCGGTAGTTCTACAAACAATCGGCCCTATCTCGTCTACCTTACAAATGATGAAAGAAGAATAAAATTACTATGTTGATTTAAGTCATGAAGTCACTGTGTTTCCCTAATTACCGTTAATCGTTATCTTAATTACTTCTTGATTCAAGTAGGTTTGCACCAAAATTTGGTATGTAACCTTCCTAATTACTGTTATCTCAAGGTGGTTCGCTCCAGAGGAGAAATCTTACGCAATAGTAAAATTAAATAGGATTCAAAAATAACTAAATAAAGAACTTAAATTAAATAATCCAGCAAACAAAATAGAGGTTCATCTTAGAACCCTAGCCTAAAAAGGTTTAGTTACTTATTGTAACTAAAGAATATATTACAAAAGAAATAAAACATACCCTAGAGACTTAGAGTGAGGAGAGAGGAGTTGTATTTATAGGAAAGTTTCTAAGTGGGTTTGGGTCAAAAAACTAGGCTTAAACCGCTTAACAAGTGGAAAAAGAAGTTTAGACCCGCTCCATACATGCTCAAGGCGCATGGATGGGGAGCATAGGCCAAAAAGTTGTGCTGAAGGTGCCTAAGCAATGCTCAAGGCGTATGTGAAGTAGATAAAATAGTCACAAGGAAGGGGGGTTTGAATTGTGACCCTTTAAAAATTATTCTGTAACTTAAAAAGTAATTCTCAAGTTGAAACTTGGAAT
>Ga0315914_1005214_pt1 | contig 19031 bp, 8 predicted proteins | sample MpolenodulesMG_FD_203920 | JGI IMG/M metagenome (GOLD analysis project Ga0315914, IMG submission 203920) | Medicago polymorpha root nodule microbial communities from Los Angeles, California, United States - elongated nodules | ecosystem: Host-associated > Plants > Roots > Nodule | place: USA... | reverse complement strand
ACAAAAAATAAATTACCCCCCCCCCCCCCCCCCCCCCGACGACATTGCACAACGTTAATCAATTTATCCCTCTGTCAATTTTTTCTGTTAGTCAACATGACGTTTTGCAAATACCCCCCTGAAGTTTTGCACTTACGTTCAAAATGTCCCCCGAATAAATTTTTTTTCTTATCCTTCTCAAAAGATATTTATATTTAATAGGTTTTCTTGTTGTTTGATTATCCAGAAAATAGTTCAGTTTGATTCTGTAGAAAACGTGTAGAATGATTTGGTATCTATGTTCCATTAATTTTTAATCATGTTTACAATTTAGTTAAAGGTTGTTTGTGACTGTATAGAGAGAATTAGACAAAACAAAACAGAGAGACATAATTAGATTCTCAGATATTGAAAAGGCATGTTGCTATCTATCTTAGTTAAAGGTTTGTTGCCTGTGTTTCTATCTATCTTATTTTCCTCCCATAGCTATTAGATTACCCTATTTCTCATACCTTTCACTTCACCTTGAAACACTATTACTGAGGCTCATTTGAAGCTTGATTACATGGACTCTTTGATTTAACACTAGAAAACATTTTTAGTACAATATTTATAAAGTCACGTTCAAAGATTCTTAGTTTTCATAACCAAGGAAAATCAATATGGTAATCTGAATTCTATGGTTTATACATGAAGGTGAAATAAAAGAATATGAGCAGAGGGGGTAATGTTCCACAATTCAGTGATAATGCAGTTATTTTTAATGATAAAAAGAAAAAAAAATATAAATTTTTAAGTTTAGCTGGCATTTTGCACATAAGTGCAAAACTTCAGAGGTATTTGCAAAACGTCATATTGACTAACAGAAGTATTTGACAGAGGGGGTAAATTGATTAATGTTGTGCAATTTCAAGAAGGTAATTGAAGTTTTGTTAATGTCATGAGGTAATTGACAAAACTTACGTTGCCTATTTACTCCAAAAATAATATCTATGAAGACAATGAATTGATTGTGCACATCTGGAAAACGTGTCCGCACATTAGTGTCCCATTGCTATCATTCAATGGAAACACCCAAAAAGGCTACAAGAAGATAAGATAAAACATGTCAGTTCTATTTCTTAAAATGTAATCAGAATCCATACTTGTGGATGGTTGGCTATATTTTTCAGAAGAGTAGGTTGGTTGGCTTATCTCTGTCTAATTTTTAACTTTGAAAAACATCTCAAACTAACTATTTTCTGTATAAAAAAAAAATAAAGAAAAATGTTTAACTAATACTTATTATTTTGAATGACAAATATACACACACATTATGTATAATTTTTTTTACTTTGGGATGACTTTTTGTCTTTCAATTACACCATTTATTTAAACTATTCCAATTCCAATTATATTGTTTCTCTATTAGTTTTTAAATTATAAATTTAAAAAATTAGTTTAATTTCATTACATTAGGAACAATCCACAACAATAGGAATAACATTGAACATTATAAAAAAACAAATTTACTATATATAAAAAAATATTGTATTCTAGTGTAATATTTTTCTTCCAAACTTTACCACTATTTATCCAGGCTTAAATACATTTTTCACTTCTTAAGTTTGCAAAAGTAGTAATTTTGACTCTCTTTTAAAAAAAAAAGTCAAAAGTGACCCTCCCATGTTTAATCCCTTTTGCAAAACCTCAATTTTGACCTAGTCAACCATACGTGTCATGCCAACTGTGTATTTGTTTTATTTTTTTATTCCACACATATAATTAGCTAATTAAAAAACAAAAATTGGCAAAAAAAAGGAAAAAAGAAAAAAGGGAGAGGTTTCTAATCTCCCTCAACCCACACGCTGCTTCTCTCTTCTTCTCATATTCATCATCACAATCATTCATCATTTTCCCACATTCAAACCAAGCATATTCATCAACATCAACCATCATCATCAACACCTACCATCAATGAACCCACTATTTTTATTTCTCTCTCTCAAACCAATCAATCTCACTCCAACTCCAAGTCTCAAACCTTCTCAAACCATTCAATTCATTTCTATAAACTGACTCAATTCATTCAAATTGGATTTCGACCATGTACAAATTCGAAGCGATGACCTTAAACATCATACGTTTAGTGAGAAAAACGTGATTTTGGTGAAATTGGAAGCAAAAAGGGTATTTGGAAATCCAACTAAGGGCTTTACCTTGAAGATATGAGATTTGGTTGTTATGTTTGATGAGACACCTAAGCGGTCACTTTTGCCATTTTTTAAAAGAGTGCCAAAATCGCTACTTTTGCAAACTTAGAGGGTGAAAAATGCGTTTAAGCATATCTATTTTTACCATTTTAATGTTCGTTGCTAATAAAAGCGGAAAGATAGTCACATTAGTGTTCGTTTTGACACGAGTATATATAAAGGGGATATACAAGCAGACACGAGTATATATAAAGGGGATATACAAGCACGTTAGTGCTCGTCAGACATTTAAGGATAAAGATTTCTTCAACAATGGTCATCTATTTCATCTATATATAAAAGACAAAGTTTGATCGAAGGAGGTTGCAACAAAAGAAAAACCACTCAAGCATACTCGCGTATATAGAAAGTCTAACTTGTCCATATATATTATTGTAATTATATACATACTTGTTTATAATATATACCTTATCTAGAAAAAGTCAAAAGAAACATCGGTAAGGGATACACTCTAAGTGTATTGTGTTTAATATCTATTTACTACTCCTAAAGTTTATGTAAACATTATCTTTTGTAAAACAACTTGTTGTATATTTCTGGATTGAGATTAGAAAGTCTTCTTGGTTGAGGTAAGGAAATTAAATACAAGGTTGTCTTAGTATTGTTGTTATAATCAAGATTTGATCATAATGGAAAAATCCATTAGAAGTGCAAGGGGACATGAAGTAATCTTGGGTTGTGGGGTGAACCAAAATAAATTCTTTATTTTGTCTATTTCTCTTATCTCTTTACTTTATGTTGTTATATGTGTTTTTAAAAGAGTTTAAAAAGCACAAAATACAATTTAACCCCCCCTTTCTCGTGTTTTTCTCAGCTTTAATTGGCATCAGAACTGGGTCTTTGAAGTTTCACTTAACCATGTTAGAGAAAAGATATTGAGAAAAATATGCCTTCCTCTATGTCCTCTTCCTCCACTTCGAAAAGTAATTCTAAGAATGACTCTTATTTTTCTAGATCACCTATGTTCAATTTTGATGTAGAATAGTTTGCTTGGTGGAAAAATAAGCTATACAATTTCTACATTACTCAAGATGAAGACATGTGTGATGTCATTAAGGATGGCGCTATTGTGATTGTATATAAAGATGGAATGACAATACACAATTAAGGTTTAACTACTAATGAGAAGAAAGAATATAAAAATCATTAGAAAGCTAAAAACATTTTGTTGAATGCTTTGGTGTTCAAGGAGATCGACAAGATTGTTGAAAAATCTACCCCAAGAGTATCTTTGATGGTATTTGGGGTACTTATGAAGGAAATCAACAAATTACAGAGGCGAAGGCCAATATACTGGTGGAACAATATGAATCCTTCAGGACAAAGGATGGTGAAGATATTGAAACCATGCTATCTAGGTTTCAAGTTATGATATTTGGTATGAAGGTACTTGATAAAATCTGCTCCATTGAGATTATTTTAATAAGATTCTTAGAAGTTTCCAGTCAAGTGCAGACCCAAGGTTACAAACTAGGATTGGAGTCCCTCATTATCAACCTGGTGAGTTACGAAATGGAGTTGAATCATGATGAGCCTAAACCAAAATCCAAGTCTATAACGCTTAGATCTAAAGGAAAAATAGTGAAAGCTCTTCGGATCGAAGAAGAAGATCCAAAGAAAGTCGATGAAGATGTTGAGATCTTTGATGGTGATGAACTACCATTCCTAACTAGAAGAGTTAAACAACAATGGAAGTATAGAGGTATATCTCCCAGAAAAGGTGATTTTCCTTATAGAGGTTCAAGCTTTAGAGAGAAGAATGAAGAACAAAGAACTGATTTAACTACAAGAGGCCATGCCACTTCAAAGTTGATTGTCCTAATCTTTAGAATGATTACTCCAAGAAGGAAAGCTTAAAAAATAAGGTCAACAAAAGTCTCATGGTAACATGAGAAGATCTTAACGAAGAATCCGAGAATGATGAAGAAGCAATTCTAATACTCATGACATCATCCCCTGGACCTAACTCAGATTTAGATAGTGACAATGATGACGAGGTATTTGCTGAACTTTCTCGTGATGAGATTATTTCTACAATTAAATACATGCTAAAGAATGTTCAAATTAAAACTAGAAAATATAGAGTTAATAGAGCTTTAGCCCCTGTAATATATGTCATTTTCGGGTTTGCCCCCTGTAAATTGTTTTTATTGGATTCGATCCTTGAAAAATAAAGATTCTTCATATTTGCCCAGACCCATGTGACTCACCAAAATCTCCTACGTGGCACTGACATGGATTTTTTTTAATTTTAATTATTTTTGTTAGCCATGTGTATTAATGATTATCCACATGAGATTTCATTAAAAAAACAAAAAAATATGAAAATTAATTTTCAAAAAAAGAAAAAAATTAATTAGAGTTTTTTTTTTAAAAATTAAGGAAAACTTAATAAATTTTTTTTTTCAAATTTAGTATATTTTCGAAAAAATTATACAAAAAGATTCTAAAAAATCAAGATATAAATTAGAATTATAAAAAAATTGAAAAAAATAAAATTATCTAATTTTTTTTTTACTTTGAAAATTAAGTTCCATAATTTTTTTTGCAAATCTTCATAATTTCGAAAAAAATGATTTTATTTTATTTTTTAATTTCGAAAAAGATTTCATAAAAGCTCAGGAATAAAGTTTTGAAAAAAAGCTGAAATTAAGATTTTGATTTGAATTGAAAAAATTTATATTCAGATGTTTAAAAAATTAAAAAATCTTCAAAATTTTGTAAAATCTGAGTTCTGGAACAACATTTAAAGATTTTACAAAAATTCTGGAATAAATTTTTTGAAAAAATAAATCTGAATTTTTTCTAAATTTTAAATTTTTGAAAAAAAATCTGAAGTTAAGATTTTTAAAATTAATATAAAATCGATTTTTTTCTTCAGATTATACAATTTTTTGAAATGATATTTTCATATTTAAATTGGAATTCAAAAAAAATTTATATCCAGATTTATAAAATGAAAATATTTTCCAGAATTTTTATATTTTGTAGAAAAAATTAAAAAAACTTTTTTATTTTGAAGAAAATCTAAACTTTTTTTAATTTCAAATTTTTTTTCTTTTGAAAATTAAATTCCTGAATTTTTATATATCTTCTTAATTTCGAAAAAAAATCAGAAGTTTTTTCTATTCTTTAAAATATCTTCTTAATTTTGAAAAAAATCTGAACTTTTTTCCAATTTTTAAAATTTCGAAAAATAAATCTTAATGTTTTTTCTAATTTTTTTTTTAAAAAAAATCTGATTTTTTTTCGATTTTTAAAATTTTAAAAAGAAATTGAATTTTTTTCTGATTATTTTTATTTTCTGATTTTTTAAAATTGTTATTAGAAAAGATTTTTTAAAATTTTTTTAAAAATATAAATGACGTGTAAACTGTTTTTTACGTGTGGCAAGCCAAAAAAAAAACAAAACATGTAAGTGCCACATCAAAGATTCTGCTGAGTCAATGGGCTTAGGGGGCAATCGTGAAGAATTTTTAATCTACAAAGATTGAATCCATTTTTTTAGGGGGCAAAGCATTATTGACACGAAAATATAATGTTTTACACAAACTTTTTTTAAAGAACTTCGTGAAAAGTATGTTACCTTGAACTAGGTGACTAAGAATTTGAAAAAGGAAAATGTTTTTTTTAAAAAAAAAAAAAAAAAAAACTCAATCTATTGTACCTAGAAACATAATCAAGACACCAGTCATGGTACCTGGACAGAACAGTGGCTGATCACGAAACATGACGTAAAACATATTTTCCACAGCCTAACACTAAAGCAGGGAGGCACAGTGGGTTTTAGAGGAATCCAAAAAGGAAAGATCATTGACTCTGGAGCTATTAGTAACTCTTCCTTCCCTTCTATTCACAATGTTTGGTTAATAGATGGACTTAAACATAATCTATTAAGCATAAGTCAGCTGTGTGACAATGTTTATAATGTTATGTTTAATAAGATATTGTGTAAAGTGATCAATCAAACTGATGGATCCATATTCTTAAGTGGAAAGAGGAAGAACAATGTATATTAAATGTATTTTTTATGATCTGGTAGAACAAAAGGGAAAAAGCCTCTTTTCAATGAATGAAGAGAAATGGTTATGGCATAGACGGTTAGGCCATGAAAACTAGAGGTTAATCTTGAAGCTTAGAAAGCTAAAACATGTCAGAAGCTTTCCTGATCTGAACTGTAAGTCAGATGCTCTTTATGAGGCATATGAAAAAGTAAAATTGATTAAAATTCCTTTTAAAATCAAAAACATTATTTCTACCTCAGACCATTGGAGCTTTTACACATTGATCTTTTTAGGACAATGGATACCGCCTTGGTCAACGGACATAAATATGGATTAGTCATTGTTGATTACTATAATAGATGGACTTGGGAAAAATTCCTTAGATGCAAGGATGATTCCTATGATCATGGTGGAGAATTAGGAAACGAACCTTTTGATTTTTTTTGTGAAACACATGGAATTCTCCATGATTTTTCTTCGCGTAGAACTCCACAGTAAAATGGGGTTGTAGAAAGGAAAACTATATCTTTTCTAGAAATGGCACGTACCATGATCAATGAATCTATAGTTGCAAAACAATTTTGGGCAGAAGCATTAAACAAATCATGCTATGTTTAAATTAGAATCTATATTAGACCAACATTGAACAAGACTTCATATGAATTTTGTTAAAGGAAGAAAGACATATATTTCTTAGTTTTACCAGTTTTGATGTACTTGTTATATCTTAAACACCTAATTTCATCTTAATAAATTTGATTTAAAAGCTTAAAAGTGTATCTTCTTAGGATATTTTGAACGCTGAAAGGCATACAGACTATATAATCCTGAAACTAAAAAAAAAAGTTGAAGAATCAATATATGTCAAGTTTGATAACAAAGAGCCTAACAATGAAAAGTCAGAGCAAGTTGATTTTTTTTCCTTCCAAATATTGAGGTCATAAGTCATTCATCACTTGAAGAATAAGTCAATTTATATGAGCCAACAGCTACTTACAAATGATGTTGAAGCCTCTGGACCATCTGATGTTGCCCCAAATGTTGACATATTCTCTAGAGAACGAGAAGATGCACCAGATGCTCCCTTTGTAAGTTTTTGTAAGTACAAAAGCTCCCATCCAGAAGATCTCATCATTGGAAACAAGAATGATCTTAGAAATACAAGGTCAACATTCAGAAATGAATCATCTATGATGGGACTTTTGTTAATGATTGAACCTACAAAGGTGGATAAAGCTCTCAGTGGTGAAGGTTTGATCTTCAAAGGGACATCGTTATCCAGACCAAATTTGAATTTGAAGTCGCAATTTGCGTTTAGGTACTAGTGAGATGGAGATACACACCACAGAAAAAGTTATGATTGTCCTTGTCTAAATTCCACTTCCACTCATCTTCCATGTCATCCTGCAATTGAACGTTAAAAAGAAAAAGCGAGCACTCCTTAACGAACTCCTCCATGCCAACAAACGCCGCCACCACTTCCAAGTATCATCACCCTCACCCCATCCTAAAGCATACATATGTTCCACTGTCACCATCCCATCTGTCATCAACTAAAACAACCTTCTAAACCTATCGCACAACAGAACCTCCCCCAACCACCAACCCGTCCAGAAAAACGTACCTGCCCCATTACCCAACTTCCAAATCACATCCAGCTCGACCAGTCTTCTCCCCGCCCCCTCCTTCACACAATAATTATTATCGCTAAAAGCAAAAACCACAATCTAAAATTTGTTTTATAACTAATATCATCTGATACAAGGTTTATATTTATAGAGAAATATAACTCGTAAATTTGGAAGAAAATCACACTGAAGATACGTTTTTTTTTTCCTCTCCTTCAGTGAAAGAATATTTGCATCAAATAAAATATATTTGCATCAAATCTTCTTTCATACGATACAAAAATATATTTATTGTCCATAAATATATTTTTAGCACAAAATATATTAGAAACAAATATTTATATTTTAGCAACAATAGTCTTCATCCATCAAATTTTGAGTCAATTTCAATAAGCATGGAAAGGTTGTGTCGTCACTTGCTGGATCGGGTTCTGAGGCAATACGGCTATGTCCAGGCCATTTCCAGACCTCCTACGACGATTGGAGATCTTGCGCCAACAGATGTAGTTATGGCCTTCACGGATTTTTGTTGTCCATGTTCTTAGTCAGCAGGATAGGGGTGATCTGGTCCCGGAGGACGAGATGTGGAAGCATGAGGTGGGGTACATCAAATGGTTCTATCATGTATCCCATCCTATTATGATCGCCCCTGCGTCCGTTGTTGACTACAAAATTCCTGTCCCTCCCAACGAGGAGGTTATTGTTGAGCAGCAGTGGGTCAAATAGCCTCCCGACGCATTCCATATCATCGGCAACATCAGAGCCAAAGTGGAGACTACAATGGGGCCTCCTGATGTTTTTTCAAATCATGTCGTTGTTGGCATTGTGGAGGGCATCCGGTCCGAGTATAACATTCTGCATGAGGTGACGGTTCCACGGAGGAGGAGTAGGAGTCATAGTCCATAGGAGGATTAGGGCTTTTTGTGTTTTCCTGACATTTGTATATATTTGACACTTTGACAGATATGGATGTAATAAGTTTACATTTGCACGTTTACATTATTTTATGACATTTTGGTTAGTTTTCAGTTTATTTTGCGTATTTAAATTTTGAATGAATGAATGAATGTATGTATGGTTGAATGAATGTGAAAACATGAATTGAAATGAATGAATGGATGTATGGAAGTATGAATGAATGATTAAAATTAGGTAAAAATGCCAAAACAACTGTTCTGGTTGTGGATACAGAATCAGCGTGAGTGAAGTCACGCTAGTTTTAATACCAGCGTGACCTAATTCACGCTGCTTACAGTGTGACTTAAGACATGTTGCGTTTAACACTTGTGTGACTTAAGTGACGCTGGGGGTATTTTATCCATTTTGTATGGGGATGAGCAAATCTTGATGGGACAAGAGCAATTTTCAAAAAGTAAGCATATGATAGGCCGCAAGTCAGACTTAGGCCTTAAATTTTTTTACAGGTCAGGCTTAAACCTTACAAAAGGTAGTTCGGTCTAGCCTATTCCCACCCCTAAATATAAGTGTTGAAATAATAACATTATAAAGACTCACAATTTATAAAATTGTACGATCCATGTTTGAATATTAAAATTTTAAGTTCTTTAACTGTATAATATAATTATTTGTTTATTCTTTCACGGTTGCATCATTACTGTATTGAATTCTTTAGGAATTTACGAAGCATGAAACTTGAGTTTTTAAGTTGTTCAAGAACTATAATAGATCTCTATAGTTTTTAATTTTATGATAATATATCAATCTCTATTTATTGATCATTTACTTGATTCCCTTTTTAGTTTCCTACAAAAAGTAAAAATAAATTCACACTTTCTACAAAATACAATTTCGTAAAACAAAAATAAAATAAAAAAGCAGTGTCTTTTTTGGTGGTGGCCCGAATTTAAACCACAGACCTTACATATATATCATGCATCGTCCTTATCAACTAAACACAAAAAAAAAAAAAAAACAAAAAACGCAATGTCTCAAACATTACCGCCTTAACCAACATATACTAATTTGAAACGCTTTTTTCATTTCCAAATCTGAAACAAACGAAAACTGTTCTCATTTCACAACACAAAGAAATGAATTCGAATTCAAAGAACGCAGGTTCTTCCTTAGATTCCTTAATCTCTTCTTTCAACGCTCGCATTTTACAGCTCCAAGAACTTACCATTGCAAGAAACAGTTAGTTTTTCAACAAACCCTTCTTCTATATACTTAAAAACTAAGACCTAATCTGGTCTCTCACAATTTTCTCGTAGCTACTTAAGTTAAAATAATACCTAAATTAGTTTCTGACATTTTAATACCCAGACAAATTAGTCTCTGGCACAGAGATCAGTTAGTGTCTGTGCTCGAGACTAATTTGGGTAGTATTTTTGAGACTGAATTGAGGTGCAAGAAAATTGTGAGGACCAAATTGGGTCTTTATTCTTTACTTGATTTGTTAATTTAGATGAATTTGCATATGTGTTGTTGTAGTGTACCCAGCGAGTAGTATTGCGGATCTTTTGGCTGTTGATGCTGCTGTGAGTGCTATGGAGCTTCAAGTGCAATCGATTAAGGATCGATTTCGCGATGAGATTGAAGCTATTCCCAAAACCAAGGTTATTTCTCTGCTTTTTGCTTCTAAATGGTTTTGATTTTGTGAAGTAACATCTGTTAGTGGAATTAGGTAAAAAATTGAAGAAATTTTGAAATGATTCATGGAATTGACTATTGAGAATCTTTTATCAATTAGGTAATTTGTTCATGGAGAAGGGGAATTTGTAATAGCTGGGATCAAACCATAGACCTCTTAACCCACTTAGGTTAGCCCGATGGTACTGGCTTGGGACCTGGGAGTGTGCTCCTCCTGCAGGTGACAGGTTCGATTCTGCCCAGTGCCAATTTGGATGGGCTAATTTAGCTTCTTAAAAAAAAAAACCTAGACCTCTTACACCATATACCTAAGTCATTTTATTGATTTTGGTACAAATTTTTTATTAATTAAAGTGACTATAATGACCATTTTACGATCGTTCCCGAGTGGATTTGAACTCCGTACCTTGAAATTACAATGTTAAATTGATGACTTCTGATAAGTAAAGTGTGATCAATGATTGTTTCAACTAGAGACTGAATTCTGGTACTTCTAATGGATTCAATCTTAACTGAAGCTCATTAGGTATCAACCATTTGAGTTTGACCACTAGGTTTGGAATTTTGTTTTTTAAGAGTTATTTAAAATTTAATTGATTATACGGTCCAACTTCAACAATGTCAAGACTGAAATAGTGATTCACAGATTTTTATTTTTATCATAACTCCCAAACAAAGCCTTAGTAGATTACGTTTCCTTTACACCACCAAAAAAAATTACGTTTCTTTTACTGTTTGCAACATGTGGGGGAAATTTTTTGGATGGTTCTTTTAGTAAATTGTTGATTTTCAATTGATGACCATTGAATTTAGTTTTCTGGCCTTGTTGCAGAAACTGCTCGATGCATCCCTGCAGCAGCAAAAGAAACTGCAGAATATGTTTCATCACATTCCCTCCCAAATGCCTGATAGAACGACACTGTCAACTTCAGAAATTAGTAGATCGTAACTACATTTTGTTTAATCCTGTTTTGTGGTTTGGTTTAAGGAGATTTGATTGATATCATATTGCTTATTTGCTGTTGTTCCTCCTCAGTTTGTTTGCCGAATTTTCTAGGCAAGACTCTGAATCGTATGAGGCTTTGAAACATGATGTGGAGCCTGTTGCATTACCTAAGGTAATCGAAATTTGTTATTGTGTATTGTTGTTTTGTTTCTAACATGTTCTCCGAACCTCTAGTTGCAAGACTCAAAGCTTGAGAAAAGACACTGACATTGGAAAAGACACAGACATTGGAAAAGACACTGACACGTAGACATTAGTAATAATTTGAGAAAATGATAGTAATTGAATGTAACCACATGCATCAATATCATGTTGGTGTCCATCACCAGATACACATTCAATCTGAAATCGGTGCTACATATTAGTAGTATGCACGGTCACTATAAATTTTCTCAAACTACGTTGATACTTGTTTGCTTTCGATACATGGATTTGGTTCAGCTATACTTTCCCTTATTGTAATCCTCCCAATCCGTCCCAAACATAAATATTTAAATCATCACAAGTGGTGATAGTTTAGAAATATTCTATTGCCTTGAATTGCATGTTTCTATCTTTTCTTTATCTTCAATCTGTAACCCTCTTGAGAATCTTTCTCCCTGGCATCAATGAAGCTAAGAAGTTGTCTTACTTTTAGTAGATGTACTGTCAAAATGTGATCATTAAATATTCACCTGTTTTCAATTTTAGGAGAAAAAAGGCCGTGGTCCCGCACCAACTTGGTATGTCACTGGAAGTGAAATGGATTCCTTGTCATCGTAAGTAACTATGAATACATATACTTTTGATTGATTAGATAGTCTCTGCAAAATTTCACTCCGAATATAGCTAGATTATATTCAAACACATTATAAAACACACATGTCAGCACAACATCAAGAGATTGTTTTAACTTCCATTTTTAAGAGATTGTTTTAAGACAGTGACAAGAGAGTTAATAACTTCCATTTTTTTCACATTTTTGTGTGTTTCTTTTCAATTTACATTATTAGGCTTCTTTGGTTTTGAATTCATCTCAACCCATGCAGTATATACTTCACTGCCTAACACTAGGTCTGATATTATAGATATATGAGGGGTAGGCTTACTCTAGAGAAGGTGAACGCAGCAATCACAGATATGGCCTCTTATGCCGAAGCAAATGCTCAACTTATCGTAGCCCCCAAAAAGAAGGTAAGTGAACAATTTTCTTCTTAATTTGCGCATTACATTGGTTACAGTTTCCCGTTTTCTCAGACATTTTTTTTTTGTTTGTTCATGAAGTTGGCAGAAAATCTTTGGGAAAAAGCTCTGGTGAGTGAAACCACTATTTTCTCAAGGAATTGATTTGTTGTTCATGGTTTTTTGTACTTATCCGTCGGTTTTTCCCAAGAGAAAAGGTTGTCAGTTGATTTCATAATGTAGGAAATAAGAGATATTGGAGGAACGGAAGGGATTAAAGGAAAATACTTTTTTCTTGAAACTGATATTAAAGGCCCAGCACTTAAACTTGACAACACTGGAAAGGCAATATTGACAGTAAGTATTCCTGTCTTTCAAAATATGTTCTTTTCGCGAAGCTAAACTTGAATTAGTTGTCACGAGTATCTAAATTGATGTAGTTATACTGGATGACAAAGCACATGATAGGAACTCAAAGATCCTACCAATGAATAAATAGTATCACAACCAAACAAGATGATCAAACAGATGGTGATAAAAGAAAATAGGGTGTTTTATTGATAGTAATGAAAATAGTAAAATAGTAGAAGAGAGAGTTTCTCTAACTACTCCCCTAGCAAAGCTCCGACACAACTCTGAGAGGAATCCTACTCTGGCCCTAAGCAGAAAACTCAATCTGTCATACTCTAGAACTCCTAAGAATTCCCCTTCATATACAAATAAAGAGAACATTCTAGTATTTAACCATGACGAGCCTCTTATTATTTCATCCTAATCCTAATGGGCCACTTACTAATAATCTACTTAAACCTAACTAACTACCTACTAATTACTTAAAACACCACCTCGTATTGGATCCTAACAGCACATTACAATTTCCATGTCTCCTTTTCCCCTTAACATACTGTGGGATGGTTGAAGGAAAATCATATGAGGTGTCAAGAGTCCTCACCTTATAAGTTGGTTTTTGTAAGGGTTGAGTTAAGCTCAACCCAAATTCTAGTACTATAGCATATTCCAAGGTTCACTGGGCCACCTGCTATCATGTCACTCGAGTCACGCTCCTCCATATGTCCAGTTCTAGGCTTGATGGGTGTGTGTTAAGATCTCAGATTGGAGGTGATAAGGTCCGAAAATTTGTTTACATACAAGGGCAGTCCATACTATGTAACTCAGAAGATATTATATTTCATACTGCCATTATATGCATTATCACATTATAAATACTCTAGCCCAAAAAGCTCACTGTTGATGCTTACTTTTCCATATTTGTTGTGCCTGCTTCGTAACACTTCCTAATCTCATTTAGAAATGATTAATTGTTACTGAGATCCCTAAAGATTCGGAGGTTGTACTTGAATTAGATGTTGCATTTATAATCAATGATCTTTGTTTTGTTCATTCTTAATAGTTACATTTTGCCGTAAAATAGCTTTTTGGTCTTAATAATCTGTAAAACAGAACATATTTCATTTTACTAAAACATGAATAGTGATTTGGTCTTTCTTGTTTGGAATAACTCAAGTCACACATTGGCTCAAATATCTTTTAAGTAAGAGCTTATAAAGTTTGTTCAGTTCTTTCAATACACGCTGATTTTCTGGAGTTAAGTTAGACTCAGTAACTAGGTTGGTGTAATAGTCTATTCTTGATCCGTTATTGGACCATCTACAGCCCCAATATTGTGAGGGAGTGCATTGGGTCAAACCCCATATTTGCTAAAGATTTGTCCTAAATAATACCTTATAAAGCTTGGTCAATCAATCATCTTAAAAATGATTTGTTAGAGTTGAATTAGGCCTAAAACCTTAGAGGCAAAGACTATCCATCAGCTATTCAGCTATGAGTGTACATTATCCATAGAGATATTAATCACAGGTCTTTCTCTTAAATAAGAGTACAAATGCCTTAATTCTTTATTGGAACCTTACCCATTAACAATTCATTTCTTGTAGTGGCGAACTGAATGAGTTTTTCCTTTTGGATTTTATTGTCATGGTTCTGAAGACAAATCAAGTTCTTCTCTAAGTATATGTAAATTTTGATCTCATATTGTGGGAATACATGAATGGTTAATATGGTTATAATATGCAGTGTTGTAGCCAATGCTTTAAAATCATAATGTAGTCATGCCAATATCCCTATGGGGAATACTTAATATTTACATGAGATCCTTGTTATCCAATATACACCACATGAAAGATAAACTAATGGGAACTCCTTCCCTGTAAATCAAACATTTGACAGTCAGGCTGTCTAGACTATATCAGATAACCCACATTCTAACTTTGGTATGTTGAATACAAAATACAAATTCAGAATGTGAATTGTGCGATCTTGATCCAACAACTTAGATCGAGTGTGAAGTTAGGGAATCACTAATTGTGTTTTTTATCTTCTTTTTGATAAGATGTATTTATGACCTTGGTTGCATCTATTTGAAGAAATTTTATGAGCATGTCCTCTTTGCCGTTCTGCAGGTTCTTCGACACCTTGGCCGCATTAATGAGACTCGCGTTGGACATCATCGGGTTTTCATTCTACAGAAGCCTCACTAGAAAAAAATGTTAATATTGATCTTTATTACAATGCATAAATGGTCGAGATTATTTATTTATTTATTTTTTAATTTTGACCATTCATTTGTGGAAGTTTGCTCTCATTTGATATCATCAATACAGGAACATGTGTGTATTCATGCATATACATATGAATGCAAAGAAGAAATTTAAGAGTAGATTTTAGGTTCCTCTAATAATTTAGATGGTCAACTCATAGCAACTTTTATGTTTCGGGATGTTATCTTTTGTGCGTACATTGTTGGCAGTGATTGCAGTAGTATATATGGTTTGTCAACTATTCTAAACCTATTATTGTTGAAATAATGGCACTAGTATTATTAGATAGATACAGCGACTACAGTGAAGATTTATATGGCTATGAACTCCTTTTCACCTCTATCCACCTATGTCCCACCTTCAAATCTACCCCCTAACAAACAATCAGAATATCTTTTGAACGACAGTGTATCGGTGCGTATTTGGTAAGATTCGGTGGCCATTTAGGCATGTTGCTGCTTCATACCAGGAAAAGGAGACGACACACATAAATTATTCTGGTTTCCCTCACAATTTGAGTGTAGTAGTCCCCTTACATTTTCAAAGAGATTTTTCACTATAATAACACAAAATTACAATTTTCTCAAGGACACATTCAGAGACTTCATTTGCCTCACACAAGAAGACTTCTACAATATGAGTTTAACAAATAAATAAGATTGTATTTACACTTAATATACAATCAGAGAGGTGTAATAAACTTAAAGTGCAAGTGACTTCAAACACTTAAGAAATTATAAGATTGAAAGTTTAAAAGAATTATTCTAAGTGTTTGTGCACTATTGAATTTGACAGAGTAACGATACTTGTAAAAAGATAGAAGTCTTGTTATGTTTCTTCAACTACTTAGGTTCTTATATAGGAGAAAATGAGAGAAAACCGTTGTTGAAGAGGTGCCATCACATCAAATAAGTCCTTAACAATCTTGATTACAGACGTTGAAACTTTACCTCTTAGCTTATGAATAATGTCGTTGAATAGTCATTCGAAAATCCTTTGCTTCTATTAGAATGATCCATTACATTCTCTTTGTCCTTGAATTTTCTTGTTTGCTTCTTAACGTGGTCAGAAGAAGACAAACTATACTATTCAGAGTCCGAGAGTGACATTCCTTCAGAAAATGACAAATCAAGTCAGAGTTTTCAGATGCTGACGCCATCTTCAGATGCTCCATTCTTTAGAGTCTAATTCTATCAGAAGCTTCAAAGTAGAATTTCTCTTATGATCAGAGCTTTGACTTTAAGATTGAACTTTCTTCATATCTTGTTCCAAGTCATATAAGCTTCTCTTTTAATTCAAATGCTTTCTTATGCATTCAGGTACTTGATACTTCAGAGCCAAAGCTTGATTTTGAGAGTCATAATTTAATCATATGGTCCTATACACTTGAACACACATTAACATATCCAATTGTTCTTTCCTACATTGTTATCATCAAAACTACAGAGACATTGTTTAAAATCCATTTTGGTTCAACACCGACTCTAATATTCTGTACGCTGGCCTACTGGACCCTGTAGAATTGACGAACCTGCACCCTTTAGTGTTGTGTATAACCTTAGAGTGACCAACAATTGAAACTTGACAGCTGGATGAACATGATGCCCCATGTGCTGGAGTAAGCCTTAATAGCCAATCTATATTGAATGAGTTTGAATTTGTATCATGATATTGCTATAAATATATATTATGAATATATGATAATAAAACATTTCTTTATTGTTTTTGTTTTGTTTCAAAATAATAAAGTCCCTAGAATAGTTAGTTCGTTTAATGGAACATTAAGTATAACTTAATGATGAGACCCCATTAAACATAAGGACAATATTCTTAAAGTATCCGTAGTCAAAGTTTATTGTGAAGTGGGATATCATTAAAGCATGGATACTATTATGTAGATATACTGATGATCACATCTCACAGATCATGGATAAAGAGTTATCAAGTCTTCACATAGATATAAATATTAGGAGTAATATTTATATTGGATTGACCCACCATGAGAATACCACATAGTAAAAGTTATGAAAAGTGTCATAATATATTCTCATAGTGATAGTGGTGTATTCCACCATTTTACCTGAAACCATTATGTACCCTAGATGTTTGAGTCAAGTGCTTTGTCACCATTCAAACGTTGTCTGTAACAAGATGACTATAAAGTTGGTTGATGTGTACTCCATGAATCATGCTGAGGAACATGAGTGACCTAGATGAAATTTTCCCCTCCTACATAATAGGAGAAATCTCTACGGGCCCAATATTGAACTGGACAAGGATGACATGCTATGCCTTGTGTACAATATATACATGAGGGCAAAAGGATAATTATACACATGATCATTATCAAGGAAGGGTTTCGTCAAATCACATGACATTCTCGTCACTTGTGTAGCAGTGATGTGTTGCTAGATACCGCTCACTATTTATAATATTAAATATGTGATTTAATATTATTGTCAACGTTACGGGAACCTATAGGATCACACACAAATGACAGATAGATGAGAGAAATAAATAAGCACGACTTATTAGCAATTAAATAATTAATTAAATATGACTTTATTATTTAATTTATGAAAAATAGAGAAACGCGGTCCACCGTAAGGTACGATGTACTTAAGTTCTTGGCTTGCTGATCACACATGTGATTCTATAAATAGAACCCTTGTGCCGAAGCATAATAGATTTTTTGTGAGTGCTTAACCTAATTTACAAAAGTTGTGAAACCCTAGCCGCCGCTCTCTAAACTTTGTTCTCTCTGAATCTCTGTTGAAATTAGCTAGCACCGGTCATCGCTGTTCGTGTGGATTAAATTGAGGCATCGCTACTTTGCTTTGCTCGTGATAAAAAACAATTCTACTACAAAGGTTATGCTCTTCAAGAGGTAAACACATGAATCCTTAAATTGTTTAAGTATGTGTTTGATTTGTGATTAATGATTTAATCAAGATCCATTTCAATGAGATTTCTTCCGCAAAGACGATTAAATTTTTGAAAAACTCCTCTTAAAATCCCTTCACCACGAACTCATCACTTAAATAAAACACTTGTCTTATAACTAAATGTTGACTTATCTTTAATCCAACAAGTAAATAGAGGGGATTCGAGGAATTCTAGCTGCTGCTAAAATTCTGCAATCAAACCAGGTTACTCACTCACTACTGCTTTGCGTAATCAAATAAAACTTGCAATCTCCCCCTAATTTATTCGCTTTATTCACTTTACTGTTTTTATCTTCTGCTTTAAATAAGTAATGCTAGTTGTCAAGTTTAAACGACAATTCGTCTAGAGATGATCACTTTATTACTTGTGAACGATTTGGTATACTTGTCAAAATTGTCCATCAGAAAGCGTCGATCATCTTTTTATGAGTTTTCCGATTTTGGTGGCATTTAACATGGAAAAGGTGAATCATTTCCCACGATGGGAAAGCTTGTTTTAACCCTTAGATTACTGATTTTATCATGGTCTCATTGCACTATATTTTCTCTTCCTCTTTCACCATTCTCTTCAACCTCCATCAGACTACCTACCATGAACACACCACCACCAATGACTACAACCTCCATGAATGAGTTTTGATATCTTCAGATCTGGAATTTTACATTACAATATTTTTCACCCTCCTGTCATCCTTTAAACGCACACACCACTTCCGAGTTCCGACCACCACTTCTGCTGCCATCTCTTTCCCTCTCCACTCCCAATCAAGATCCTCATCGGTTTATCTTTTAATTAACACACTCAAAACAAGAATTAACATCAAATGT
>Ga0315914_1005212_pt1 | contig 19039 bp, 9 predicted proteins | sample MpolenodulesMG_FD_203920 | JGI IMG/M metagenome (GOLD analysis project Ga0315914, IMG submission 203920) | Medicago polymorpha root nodule microbial communities from Los Angeles, California, United States - elongated nodules | ecosystem: Host-associated > Plants > Roots > Nodule | place: USA... | reverse complement strand
TTTTTCATTTTCCTTTTGCCTTGTTACATTGTAACACTACAAAAAAAAAAACTAGCTGAAATCAAATTGAGTGCCCAACAGTTAAAAATGTTTTTGATCCATATAAGATTGAGACCTTCAAACCCTCGCTTAATTTTAATAGTTTTTTTAATTTCTATAAAAATTTTATGCACCCAATTTTAGTCCCTATTAAATTCAAATTAGTTTATTTTTGTTTAAACTCTTACGCTTTTGAATATTTTTTTAGACGTGTTAAAAACATTTATAAAAATTCCCCCGAAAAACATATTTAACCATGAATGTTATTCAAAGGTTTGATCAAAATATCTAATAGTAAAACCACACACTTCATAAATGTAGACCTGAAAAGTTATAGGTTTGAGCCCTCTAGTGCATTTGAAAGAAAATAAGTGTAAATAATTTGTATGTGTTCTTGAATTTAAAGGTTCTTAAATGTAATCTAAACAATCTGGTATAAATATTGGACCAAACCTCAGCCATGATGACTGAGCAAGCCTGAATTTTAGTAAAAAAACCAATAAAAAAATACTTTTTGCGCTGTGAATCACCCCCACCATAAGTGCACCTGCTACCAAAATAAGTGGAACATTCTCCATTAAGCGTAATAAATCGAGTTAGGGTCCTCTTTATTTGTCAAAATAAATAGAGTATGCAATCTGGAGAGAGATAGACACAAAAAATAGATAATGAGTCTCACCATTATTAATTATTTTATACTTTTTTCAAACTTTATTTGTGTCTTTATCTCTTTAAATAGAAGAAAATGGGACAATCATAAATATATTGGTTAAGAGTTGCCGTTCCATTATGGAGTAATAAATTCTCTCACAATTAATTTGCTCATAATTAACAATAAAACCTTGATTTTTTTTTTTAATTTGGCATTCTAGGCTTTCAAGTCATATTCCTTAAATTTTGTCAAAAAAAAAAAGTCATATTCCTTAAAAAAAAAATTCCTCCTAGTCATATATTTTCTTTGGACAGTCCTTCAAGTTATATGAGAACTTCTATGATACACATGACAAATTGAATCATATATATGCATCTCTTTGAAAATTATCAAAACATAATTTTATTCACATGGACACTAGTTCATGTAATTTTACACCATCTCCAAATTCTTCACTCTTGTAAAAAAGTTGGTTGTGTTTTGAAGCTTCTTTATCTTTCTCCTGTTTGCTCTGGGGTCAACCCTCCCTTTCCACAGCTGGGGCAACTGATCAACCCAAATCCTTGGCAGCCAAAGCATCTATACCATTATACTACTGTATTAGAAAGGGTAAATATATTCTTAATCTTTATAAAATATATATCTAAAAAGTTTAGTTTCTAAAACAATTATCGACACATATCACAATAGTCTATGTTTAGTGTCAGAGTAAATATGTCAAAATCATAATGATTTATTGTTGTTATTTTTCCAAAAACCACACTTATAGCTTCTGCAAAATCACGATGGATGACTATGATACCAAAGATAACGCAAAGGAGAAGAACTTACTTCCATCGTTCAAACATATTTCCATTCTTTTTATTCTTTCCAGATCCCTGTCAAAGTCCAAATTAAACGATCTTTCAAATCAAAAACATAGTTGAAATGGCAATATATGAAAATAATCAATGTATTTTTCCTAACGTATAATTGTTTAGGATTTAATTTGTGGACATTTGATAAATAATAATACCACCTTACATCCTGGACATTCGATGGCCCCTTTGCCATCGCAACTTTTACAGCTTTTAAAAAATATCTGCACAAGAGCAATGAAACATGAAAGTCACACCCGATTAATAAGGCATCATTAGTAGGATAAGGTTTGAAGGACAATAGATATTGTGTAAGCACACAATTTATGCAAATATTAGTTTAGCTTGGCCAAAATTGTTTCATCGAACTCAGATTCTTTTGAATGATTTATCATTGGATATAACTCATTCCAATTACTTGATTAGCAGAAACGATTATTTCGAAAAACATATACCTTTTAGAGTAACCACATAGTTTGAAAATGTGGAGTTTATGCAAAGATAACCCAATAAGATTGTCCATAATCTTATTAAAGCGGCCACATCTACCTTTAGTGTATAATTAATGCCGGCGTTACTCAGTCGATAAGGTTTAATTGTTATTATTGTACGAAATTATATTGAATACATTTTGATTAATGAAATGCTATAACAAACATTTTTGAAAGAAAAAAATCATATAGTTTGTATAAGCTAAAGTATACGAACCGAGTTAAATGAGAATCCTTTTGAAGCAGAAGTAGTGATTGTGCTCTGTCTTCGTTGTATGCTTCTTGTCAGTGTGATTGGTTGAAGTGGAACTTTATGAAGAAAAGTTGGTGGAGCCACAGTACCATTGTAGCAACAAACAGAGATGGAGGACATTTTTTCCCTGAATGTGATCAGTGGTTGTGTGTGTATCTTGCAAAGAAATGGATAATAAGAGGGTTTGTCACGTGTGGTTGTTCTTTTTCCTAATAAACTTAAATTGTTTCGATTTTCATAATCCTATCAAGGTCAAAGGTGCGGCAAACATTCATGATTCGAAACTTAATTCGCTCTTTTATTAGACTCAATAAAGTATTTATTATTTTAAAATATTTTTTTATAAAAAATTATTTTAATTTTTTTGCATAATTATAATTTTGATTCCTTATTTTTATTCGTTTGGGGAGTTAGTCCCTCAATCTCATATTGTCTTTGTCCGTGTTTGTAAGAGATTGGATGGATGGATGTTAGGTTGTTGATCTTGGTTTCGCTGTCTTTCTAACGAACCACGAATATTTACTTTTTTAGATTGGGTGACTGATTGTCTCAAATCGATATAAATTGTCACGTTATCATAAGTGATTTTCACATAGTTTATGTTTTTCTTTAGCATTTATTTTAATGATTTCGGTAACTCAATGCAGTGTCGTTTTGTTTGCCGTCTTAGTGTGACGTTTGTGTTGTTTAAGATTGACAGGTCTACCTCAATAAACTACATATTCAATCGATGACAAGAACGTCAACGTTATAGATCGAGGAACATGATATGTTTGTCACTTAGATTTTGTTATATTATTTATAGACATGTTGTCATTTTATCATTTTTTTTCAAATCAACCAAAAAACCACTGAATGTTTTTTTCAGTGCAAATAGATCTGCCACACCATAAGTAGATTAAAAGAGAAAATAGTTTAAAGACCGTGGGGGCATAAAGCCTTACCTAGTAGAAACTAAAAACAACCACACATGGTTAAAATAAAAAACAAAATACATAACAAACAACCCAAAATGGTAGTAACCACAAACCACAATCCGAACTAAAAATTCACACACTAGTGCAGAATCACAAAGGTGTAAGATTCTACCACTAACAAGGAATGAAAACCCCACGCCTTCAACCCATTGTGATGCAACAATAAGCCATAGTTTTAAAAATCAGACCGGTTATCTAACCGATAAGGTTACTGAATCACTTGATCATTGATCGAACCACTGAATCACTGGTTGAGCCGTATGAAGAATCATATGACTCAATAGTATCACTCGGTCTCTAAAAAATATTTTTCTTATTATTGAATTGTATTAAACCGGTTTGACTTGGTTTGTAAAAACTTATAACACTTATAAAATCTAAGTAAAATAACTTTATATAGTTTAATTTAATAAGGATATATTTTTCATTTTTATTTGGAAAGTAAGAACATAGTATTCATAAAAGGCATGTATATTTATAAACAAAAGAACGCAAGTATTAATTAAAATTTAATGTTTTTGTTAAAAAATTATACAACTTAATGTTTTCAAATCAAATTGAATATGTGTATAACTATGTAAATAAAAACATGACAGATATGTTATAAAAAAATGCCTAGCTCAGTAGCATAAAGTTTTCTTGTTTTCAAGGTTGTTTCTAGAGTTTTATGGGTCTTAGGCATAGTATGAAAAAGGGCCCTTTATATTACATCATAAAAAAAATTTCTTCTGATAAATGATGAATGAGACATACATTAGTTATGACGGTTGATCTCAGCTATGTTGGTACCCCAAAATATCATGTGTCAAATACACCTCATCCTATATATTATTAATAAAAAGGAAAAAACAAAACAAAAAAAAGTTGGGGGCCGAACCTAACCCAAATTTATCAAGAGTTCTTTGTTGTCATTTTATTAGCTCTTCATTTTGTTTTTTTTTTAATAAGAATTCACTTTAAGCAAAAATCAAGAATTGAATTGAAAAAAAAGGGGCAAAAATCGATTCAATACGGTACAAGCTATATAAATTATTCATGTATGCAGTGTACAATATTTCAATTGGAAAAAGGCAACAATTCGTTAATATTATTCACGTGTACGGTACATGCTTCAATTGTAAAAAGCAAAAATCAATTCAATTAGAATTCAATAATGGTAAGAATTAGTGAATTCAATAATGGATTCAATTGCAAAAAGCATAAATCAATTCAATTAGAATTCAACACCCGAAGCAATTAGAGAATTGAAACAATCGTTATCAAAGAGAATTGGAATAAGAAAAAAACATAAACCTAAAACAATTCACGTGGAGAGAGAATGATTTAAGAAAATTGTGAGAATCAATAATGATTTTCTTACAACTTCCAATTGCATGGTTTTGATCTTGGAACTTTATGGTTTTTCCAATCTATTTTTCTAATTCCACAAAAAGAGTTTTTGTTTAAATGTGTTTTTAAGAGTTGGGTCTTTTCAATTACACAAAAAGAATTTTTTATTGGGGGCCTAAAAATTAACCTTCTTGCATAAAAGGCTTTTTTTTTTATTCCTATTTCTTACAAGTTGAGCCAAGATAAGGATTTTAATCTGGCCCTGCTAATATGAATTGCTATATGTACCCCAATTTTTCTTAATTTTGCTATATGCACCCCCTCTAAAAAATTATTTGGGCCACCTACGGGCAACGGCCCTAGGTCGTCGCACCCCCCACCTATGCCTAGGGTCGGTCCTGCTTGTTTCTCTGAATTCACATGAGTTTGATTCCCTAGCTTGCCACTTCTATAATATTTGTAAACTGAAAACGCTAGCTTATTATCATTAAACCATTATGCACTGGGTTACACGAATTTGAATCGTTTAATCAAAGTTTGACCAGTTCAAGTACATGGATGGTTTGACATAGGGACCAGACTGGTCATGTGTCTGGTTCATGGTCCGACTCGTTTGTCTGGTCGATTTAGTCCGGTTTTTAAAACTATGTAGTAAGCATCCACAATCATTTCTAACCAAATCAAACACAAGCAACCCAAAACCAATTGAAATTCAGATCAAGGCATAGTCAATCAACGGGTCTAAGCACCACGAGCACAATAAAAATTGTCACCAATCAAAGCCCAAATCGAGGGATGGACAAATGACAGAGCTCCATCCGTCGACAACACGTGAAGCAACCACGACGAATACCAACAACAATAACCTCTGACACGGAGGCGGTAGATATAAAAACAGATCACCACCAACCAACAAAAAACATGACCTCGCAACCCTTGATAGATCTTAAAGTCGACGACGATCAAAAGGACAACTAGAAAAGGTTAGGAGGCTTTTGAGGCTTGTATGTCGAAAGGAACCTAATACGATGGCAACGACGTCTTGAAGTCAAGATGCATCTGTTAAGAACACAACATGAAACACCATGGATATGGAAACCCAAAATTGAGCCATCGACGCTGCAACGACCACCAAAAAAGGACAACAACCACCAATAGAAAACAAAGAGGACTACTGCGCTTCTCCAATGAAAACAAATAGAGACCACTGCACAAAACCGTTGTCAAAGAGAACCGGCACAAATGGGATGCAGATGTCTGGGCCATCATCGCACTGCCTTGTACATCTTGAAAGGAGAAAGTTTGAATAAAAGGGCAGGTGTGCACGAGTAAAATTAGAGAGTTGAGAGTATTTTTGTTTCGGAGAGAGTATGTTTTCGATATAAAATATTAGTGAATAAGTTGGACTTAAACCATCTATTTAAATCTGGATGAATAATCCATCCAACTTATTTTAAAGATTGAACATATCACCTAAAATGAAAATACAAGTCCATCAGATAAAATTTGTTGACTTAGATATAAATAATTTATTTTTGGTTACTTAGGTATAAATAATTTATATTAATTAGTTTATAATAAAACAAAAAAATTATAGAAAAAACTGAATATTTACAAAGAATTATTTTAATATTACTTTAAAATATTCATAATAAAAACTGAATATTAATTTCTATTCTTAAAGGTCTCGCTATCTGCCGCCAAAAAGTTATTGGAGTATCATCGTCCTCCACTTTAGCGGTTCCTGGAGCTCTGCCACACACTACTACCAACACACCACCATATTCAATTATTATTTGTTGCTTAATTTTTTTTTTGTTAAAACTATTTTAATTATTATTATTCAAATAAAGTGAAGATAAACTCATTTTGAGATAAGATTTCTTGTTCAAATGTAACATTTTGCTTTTGCTTAGTATAAAATTATTACAAAATTCAATTAGTCAAAAAAAAAAAAAAAACTAAGTCAAAAAACGAAAAGCGAAATTCAAAGAAATTAATTCCTCCACCCTCACCTACAAGTCTCAACCATCAACCATGGCAGCACCACCGTTATCTCCTCTCATCCATTCCACAACCTTCTCTTCCTCCCTCTAACCACTTCCAACCACCACAACACCGACGCAAAATCCCAATTCAAAACGAAGAACCATCGAATTTGAAAATTCAACAGTGATATCATATCACATGTCAAAATCGGAGAATTCAATGGGATTAGGATCAACAACAACAACATCATCTCTATCATCCAAAATTCATTCTTCCAATCATCCACCAGAACTCGATCCTTCTTCTTACGCTCTTGAAAAATTCAAACTCTACGAAACCAGAGCGGTTAGTAACATTTTCAATTTCATTTTCTTTTATAACCGTATAACCTAACATTCATTGATTAATTTTGGTTTTTTTCCATTTTTTTGTGATTGTGTAGAGGTTTTACTTAATTGGAAGTGATCGGAACAAGAGATTCTTTCGCGTTTTGAAAATTGATCGATCGGAACAGTCTGATCTTAGTATTAGTCAAGATCCTGTTTTATATTCGCAGCAGGAAATTAAGAGCTTGCTTCAGCGGATTGCTGAAGGTAATCGAGCTACCGGTGGACTTACTTTCGTCGCTAAAGTTTTTGGAATTGCAGGTTAGTAAAGAGTTTTTACACTGTCAATCAATAATCAATGATAACTGTTTTATTACTAGAAACAAATAATAACTGTTTTATTACTAATCAATAATAACTGTTTTACATTGTATAATTATTTTACACATGCTTATTCATTAGTTGACGTGGGAACAGATCATTGGATGTATTTGTAAAATAATTGTATACTGATTGTGCATACTCATTAAAACTCTGTTAGAAACATTTGACTTTTAGTATAACCAGCTCGGAAGTCATGCACATTATTGGTTGTTTGATTGTGATGTTCTGACAATGTAAAAGTGTATGAAAACTAAACTGTTGTAATATACTAGCAGAAAAATGGGCACATTAGTTTAGTGTAAAAGTGCATGAAAATTTGATAGTTGTTTGTGATGTGCTGATAGTGTATTGCTAGTTGTTTGTGTTGACACTGTAATAGGCGTGTATTGCTAGTTGTTTAAATTTGGTAGTTGTTTGTGATGGGCTGAGAGTGTAAAAGTGCATGAAAATTAAAATATTTTGTTATACCAGTAGTAAAATGGGCACATTAGTTTAGAGGCTTGTTTGAATAAACAACTTATTTGCAGTTTATATCATGAGTGGTTATTATGATAAGTGCTTATGTATAAGTTCTTTCTATAAAAAAAGATAATTAAAGTTAAATTGTTTTCGTATAAACTATAAGTTGTTTTCAGAAGAGAAATTTTTTGTCGGACAGTTGTAAGACCTACGATGTTGTATGGAACGTAGTGTTGGGCGGTTAAGAACCAACACGAGAATAAAGTAAGCGTAGCAGAGATGATGATGTTGGGTTGGATGTGTGGTAAGACTAGACGGGATATGATTAGAAATGACAACATTAGAGCGAGAGAGTTGGGGTAGCAACTATTGTAGAAATGATGGTGGAAACTCTGCTTAGGTGGTCTGACCATGTAGAGAGAAGACTAGTAGATTCTGTAGTAAGGAGAGTAGATAAGATGAAAATTAGTCAAATCACTAGAGGTAGAGGAAGACCTAGAAAAACTATACGTGAAACTAAGGTCAAGAGATTAATTAGTTGGATAGAATTAGAAATAAGGTATATGATAGAATATTATGACATTGTTTTATCTGGATTTATCTAAAATTTAATTTCAAAATTCACATTATGGAAAGGAACGGTGTTGTTAAGAATAAATTTGTACAGACAATAACTCTGACAAAAATCAATAGTTACTCTTGGAGTTTCCTTTATATTATGAGTTTGATGATATAAATACTTTTATATCTATATATCTTTTGTCCCTAATCTTTAGTTTAAGTTTTAATATAGTCTCGCTTATATACCAGATCGGTCATTTTGTCAATTATGATCCCAAGGCTGTTGTTTTAGTCCATTATCTTTGATTTTGTACAAATAAGATGATCCTTATCTTTAACTTTTGTTACGAAATGGTGCTTTATCTTTATTTTGAGTTTTGATTTGGTCCAACAAATACTGTCACATAAGTCACAATTACAAATGTTAGTAACGGGATTGGCAGCTGATCATTTTAGTAAAACTTTTTATCACATACCATATATATAAATAAATTTAAATTTCAAACATAACTAGTAATTATTCTTATTGATTCTCTTTTGTTTTTCTAGGCTGCATCAAGTTTCTCGAGTCTTACTATTTGATTCTCGTTACTAAGCGCAGACAAATTGGTTCTATATGTGGCCATGCAATTTATAGCATCAAGGAGAGCCAATTGATTACAATTCCACACGTGTCAATTCAATCTGATTTAGCTCACTCGAAAACTGAGCTAAGGTAATTTGACTGCATCTGATAACTGCAATCAAAATTTGTTGATCTTTATAAATTGAACCGGGAAACGACTTAACATTGCTTACTTCCACTGCAGATACAAAAAGCTTTTGTCCAGTGTTGATTTGACCAAGGATTTCTTCTTTAGTTATACTTACCCTATAATGCAAAGTTTGCAAAAGAATGTCTCGTCCGATCAAGAAGGAGGGATGCCATACGATAATATATTTGTCTGGAATGCTTATTTGACACAAGCTATCAGATCTAGATGCAATAACACCATATGGACTATAGCTTTGGTTCATGGCCATTTTAGGCAGGTTTGTTTTTTCATTTGTGCAGTCTGTCAATGATGATAGTTCGTTACTGTCAAGTGTAAGCTTATATACTCTTGTTTTAAACATGTGTTATCATTAAACATCCATGATTGGTTTTCAGTATTTGTAAATTATAGTTATCAAAGCAAGAAAAACATTGTTCAAAATTTAGTACTATTGGGAATTAGGATTCTTGGGATAGAATAGACAGTTGATTTGGAGTAAAGCTTTGGTTTATGTTCATTTTAGGAAGGTTTGTTTTTCTTAGTTTTGTGTGTCAATGTCATTGATCATAGTTTGTTATTTGTTTAGTGTAAGCATAATTACTCTTGTTTCTAGCGTGCATTTCCATTAAAGATTCACGATCAATTTACAGTATTTGTAAGTTACTTGCTATTAAAGCAATGGGAATTTGTACAAAAAATAATCAAGAGGAACATTGTCCAAAATTTACTACTATTGGGAATTAGGATTCCTGAGATAGAATCATAGAAAAAATCTGAATTGGTTCGATGTTCATTGTCTCTTCTTGGTGGTTGTGCAATAATGGGTTGATACAAAACATGTTTCCATATGGGTCTATCTGACAGAATTTCAGGTTCCTGTACTGTTTACCTTAAAGAAACAATTATTACCAAGTACTAGGGTGAGAACAAGGACTGAAAACAAAATATGATGTTGGTAGATGAGTGGAAAAACTGAGATTCATCATTTAAATGTCATTCAAACATGTCTTGATTTAAAACTAATTTATTAAGACTTTATTTTTAAATAATTTCATTTGAAGTCTTCTTTTATGAAACAGTTTTCAACATCTAAAACACAATAGAATCAAACATGTCATTGACTTTCTTGATTAACTTCGTTCTTTTCTTCAGTTAATAATAAGATGGCCTTTAGATTCCCCTAGGGGTATTCTGGTAAATCCCATTTCTCACCCCTTTGCCCACTCTCTATAATCTGTATGAGGGAAAATAATTTTGGATGGATACAAAGAGGAGACCCGACACAATGTTTTGAGTTGTCATGTGACTACGAAGTTGTAGGTTCAAGTTGTGGAATGAGCCTCTTGCAAATGCAAGATAAGGCTGCTGAGAGTAGACCCTCAGTGGCTTCAATCCTGTTTCTAGTCACCTCCCACTCCATCACTACTATTGTTTTTGAAAATGAAATTTCATACAATGTTCCCAAAAAACGAGAATTTATATAGATTAACCATGATGTATATTTATAGTGTTAGTGGTAGCACGTTATATTTTAATGCTGTAGATTTTTATGTGCTTATGTGGTGCTCCCACAACTTTCTAGGTCCATCACTACTAGCCATGGTGTGAACTTAATAGCACCAGGTTGACCTTTTTTTTTAACTGAAACATAATATATATAGAGATAAAATAGGGAAAGTACTGTTTGGGTTATAATATATGCTCTAAAACAGTAAAACATGCAAAGCAAGAAGGAGAGAGAAAGAGTTGACAACGCTGAAACCATTGGGAAATTTAGTTCATACATACAGGACTTCTGATTGAGATGAACTTCTATGCCTCAAAAGAGCTATTTGATTGTGATTGATATTTTCTTAGAGTATCTTCGATTATCTCATAAGATTAGATTCTTATCTTAGAGTATCTTATAGCTTGTTTGGAATAGTGGTGGATTTGCATTTTTCGCGTCCCGAGATAGATATAACGTGAAAATGAAGAAGCTACGTTTTGTAGCTTTACAGAAAACGCACGTTAAGCTTGCATTCACGGCAAAAACAAACAGGAGCTTAGACTATCTCTAATTCTCTATTAGTTCCATATTGTTGAACTAACAGTAACCAGTAACTAAAGCTTACCACATATATGTACGAATATTATACGTAAGACATAGTTCATTGCCTTTTTCTTTTCTCCGTAATTACTTGATTTTATTGTCCTGTCAATCAGTTTATGTTGTAAATAATGAAGTTTTACGATTATTATTAGTAATTTGTAATTGTCCCATTAGTCATTAGTCAGGCCCATTAGGTTAGAATAGCCTATATAAACGCATCAGTGGTTGTACATTATTAATATCTGAAATATAATATTAAGTTTTCACAGTTTATTTATCCAGAGCCTTTGTCATTGTATAACCAATTTAAGATCTATAAAATTGCAGGCTCGCTTATCGATCTTTGGGAGGGACTTCAGTGTTTCCTTGATTTCTCGACGCTCTAGACATTTTGCAGGGACACGGTAAGTTCATGGTTTGATATTTTATTTATATTTCACTTTCTAGTTCTATGCAGTTGAATCAGATGTCATGAAATCATTGGGATAAATTAAATCAGATAGCTATTTAAGTTTCTATTATTCAATTTCAATTTCTTTCTTAACATTTTTCTGCTAAATGAATTGGAATATTTAGTAGTAGTTAAATATGGAATATTCTTTGTTGTCATAAATTATCTGTATTTTGTAAAGTATTTGGTGCAGTGTCTATCTGGCCATAATGAAGTTGTTGGATTAATTTTCTTCATCAAGAATTATTTTTGTAGTTACCTGAAAAGGGGAGTGAATGATCGAGGGAGGGTTGCTAATGATGTTGAGACAGAGCAGATTGTCCTTGATGAAGAAGCTGGCTCCTGCAAGGGCAAAATGAGTTCAGTTGTGCAAATGCGTGGATCAATACCGCTTTTCTGGTCACAAGAAGCATCAAGATTTAGCCCTAAGCCTGACATAATTTGTAAGAATACAGTTGGGATTAATATTAATCTGTTCATTGTTAAATTCTACGCTGTTGTAACACTTTCCTTTCGATCTTTTGTCTCCCCCTGTTTTGACTTCCAGTGCAGAGATATGATCCAACATACCAGGCAACAAAATTCCATTTTGAAGACCTTGCTCAGAGATATGGCAATCCAATTATTGTCCTTAATTTGATCAAGGTAATTCCTAATAAAAAATAATAACGAATCTCACATATACTAATTATTGTTCTTACTTGTAGAAAAAAGTAATGTTCTTCCATATCCCCATCCCCATTTCAGAATAGCACTTTCCCATGGTTTTACAAAATGGCTTCTTATTGGGAAATTTAAATTTCAGTCTAGAACTTTTTCTTGTTCACAACATCTAATCTTTAAATAAAAAATGAGCAAAGATCTGAATGAAATGGACACTGCCTAAAAATGAAGCATATAGTATTTTATCCAACGTTCGATACCATAAAATCTTCTTTTGGATAGGATTCTTTGCTTTGCTTTGGTTCCTAGCAGTTTATGGTCAGTATTTTTTTAAATTGGTTTCTTGGTGCACATTGAGACAAATAAGAGAGATATTTTGAGCTAATGCTGAAAGTTTCCTTTTTGGTTGCTGATGTTAGGATCCCTGATAATGCGGTCATGTTTAACTCCTCTCAATAATTTCTTTAAGCAAAAATGGTCGTAAGTTTCGAAATAATACCATGACAACAATTTCATGAAAACAAGTTCGCAATATTATTATTTCTCTCCCTGTATTATCTAAAACTTATAACTTTAACAAGAATTAATGTTGATCCTTCATTTTTTCTCTGGGTTTAGTAGTGTGGAAGCGATGATTTTCTTATAAAAGAAGGAGAAGAGAAATAATAAGAACATTGAGTATGATAACGGTACGATATGATTTATAATAAATTGATAGTTGCTTAATACATATGAGAACAAAGTGCTGTTGTGAAGAAATAAGGACATTAAGAAACAAATCATAATAATAACTCAGTAATATGAAAACTTATTTTTGGGATATAACTTTTGGGAAAATCCAAAGTCTCACATTGAATAGTGATAAGGTCTGAAACAAGTTTATAAAGAGTGACATTCCTCAACTTACAAGTCGGTTTTTGAAGGATGAGTTAGACTCAGTATAAAACTTAATAATAACCGAAAATATTCTAAGATTAGAAATTGATCTTATACGATAAACTAGATTTTTTCCCTTTTTGCATACTTATTTCTTCATTGAAATATTCTCTATAATTTTTGTGGCTTATTTAAATGATAAAATGTAGACAGTTGAGAAAAGGCCTCGAGAAATGATGCTGAGGCGTGAATTTGCAAATGCTGTTGGGTATCTGAACCAAATTCTACCAGCAGAGAGCCATCTTAGATTTATTCACTGGGACTTTCACAAGTTTGCAAAAACGTGAGGATATTAAGCTTTACCATATTGTTCTTCAATACCAGTCTTTTCATTTTTTCTTGCAGTTCTATTTTAAATCTGACTATTTTCTATTATGCTCTGCTGTTTTCAAAGCAAGTCTGCCAATGTTTTGGCAGTTTTAGGAGCTGTAGCAAGTGAAGCACTTGATTTAACAAGTTTTTACTATAGTGGCAAGCCCAACATCGTAAAGAGGGCAAACAAGAGTAATCGAACAAGCACAGGAAGGTAGGATCCATTGTTTGAATTGTTAACTAACATTGAATACATTTTTTTTCTTGTTTGTCATTTATGTTTTAGCTGTATCGTAGCCGTATTGCAAAAATATCAATTTTTTTCCGGTGTTGTCTACACAGATCACACAATACCATGATGTCTTAACATGAATTTGGTCCAATAGCATCCCATTTAAATCTATTTTTTTCTAGTCGGTTTGACCTTTTTATGGTTCTGTTTCTCCTCCTTGGGTAATTGGACTATTCTCCATGTCATCCACCCTCATTTTGCTGGTGCTTATACAATTATTTTCCATCGTTGCCCAAACCACCAATGGTGGTGTAAGGTAGATTATCATATTTTTCATTGAAGGTGCTACTCCGATTCCTTCAAAATCTTTCGTTCTCAATTCTATCTTGTCTTGTGTAGCCACTCATGTATCATAACATTCTCATCACTGCATTATTAAGCTTACTTTGCTGTTGGCCTTTGAGTCACAAGACAACTTTGTCATTTGTATTGTATTGTGGAGAGTGAACAACAGAGGATAATGCATTAAAGGAGACTTCATTTATTTTTTTAATGAAAATTATTGACCTATGTTGAAGTTGTAAGATTTTAGATAAAAGGAAAAGAAGAGAGAAAACAATAAGAACGTTGAATATTATTGATGATGATTTGATAGTAGCTTCCTGATACTCAATTGATATTTATAACCAAGTGATTACTTCAGCTATACAACTAAATCCATTGCTTATATGAATAATCTAACAAACCCAATCGGAGATATTTACTCAACATAATATAATTTAAATCTAACAAACCCAATCAGAGATATTTACTCAACATAATATAATTTAAATCTAATAATATCTTTACAACCTACAAGAGCTCTAACTCTTCCCTGGACTTGTCATGGTGGGAGACAACATCGGGTTGTCCTTCATCATCATCATTATTATTTTTATTATTATTATTTAGATCCAAATGTCATCATTTGATCAATATACCTGACCGTGCCTAGTGACATAGGGATTGGTGCTACTTTGTCAATGGTGGTGTAATTAGTATTAAGTCTGGGAGATTCTTATGTTACAAACATTGTTGAAGTTTTTATTTTGTATGTGGAAAAGAGCAATATGTTGCTCAAGAGAAAGAAAATTCTGTTTACATTTCAACATCTTCTTATATAGGGATGCTTCGTTGAGAGATCTGACAGCTAGTTCTGGGGATCTTGCAAGGCTTGGAATCAGTAGTGAAGTGCTAAATTCTATGGCTAATCGAGATAGAGAGACTGACATGAATCATCAGAACAAAGATGATTATTTTAATAGCGATACACCACATTTTCAGAGTGGAGTTCTCCGTACCAACTGCATTGACTGCTTGGACCGTACAAATGTCGCCCAATATGCTTATGGCCTACAAGCTTTAGGACGCCAGCTCCATGCAATGGGTTTGTCTGATGTGCCAAAAGTGGATCCTGACAGTAGTATTGCAGCAGCTCTAATGGATATGTATCAAAGTATGGGAGATGCTCTTGCGCAGCAGTATGGTGGTTCTGCAGCTCACAATACTGTATGACATATTTTACATGATTTTAAATTGGTGTAATCTGTATGATAAAGCGTCTAATTTTCTTATTTGTATCTTATTTCGGCTGATGTTATAATATATGTATTTTTCGTGACTTTACAGGTGTTTCCAGAGAGGCAAGGAAAGTGGAAAGCAACGACACAATCAAGAGAATTTTTAAAATCCATAAAAAGATATTACAGTAATGCTTACACGGATGGTGAAAAGCAAGATGCAATAAACTTGTATTATTCCTTCCACCTATTTTATGTTTCCTAATCGGAATTTATATCTCATCTTTAATAATATTGGGATTTTTAGTTTCTAATATGTAGAGAGTCTTGCAACTTGTGCCCTAAGGACACATGTTAAGAAACTCAAAATTAGAAATTTTGAATTGAAAAGAACAATTTTTGTACTTTTAAAATTTGAATACACGACTTTTGAGATAGAATTACCGTGTAGTTCTTTAAAATGTGCACTTAGTGAACATGTTAGCATTTTCCATATTTAAATTTAAATACTTTAGCCCGTTGTTAATTCTGCCTTGAATAATAGTGCAAAATACTGACGCCATTGTTCCATTGCCAGATTTTTAGGTTACTTCAAACCAAAGGAAGGAAAACCTGCTTTATGGGAGCTTGATTCAGATTATTATCTCCATGTATCTGGGATTGGAGACGATCTTTTTCCTGAGAAGTTGTGAGTCCACGTTGTTACTTTCTTTATTTATGAGCATTCCTCTTTTGTTATTTAGCCTTTGTTTGATTTGAGAGAAATAGAGGAGAGAGAGATAGAGAAGAGAGAAAGAGAAGAGAAGTTGGAGATTTCTCTTGTTTGGCAAAAAGAGAAATTGAGAAGAGAGAAGAATAAATGGTGGGTCCCATACCTTTTTGTTTTCTCTTCAAAAGTGAGAAGAAAGAGGGAAGAAGACAAAAAAGTCTAATATGCCATTGGTTTTTTAATTAATCATATATTATAATGTTGTCTTATCAAGGATATTTTTGTCTTTTTTTTAAAATAATAACATTTCTTTCTCTTCTATTTCTCTTATACCATATAATACATCAAATCTTCTCTATTTCTCATCCCTTTATCTCTTCTCAAACTCTCTCTTGCCTATTTCTCTCTTTCCAACTTCTCTTCCAAACCAAAATGACTTGTGCAGTGTCTATTTTTATTTTTTATTTATTTAATTATTTTTTATTTCTTATTTACGATTTAGTTTCCTTAGAGAGAGTAGATTCATAATTGTGATTATTCTCAACCCCTACGTGCGGAGATTTCCTTATACGGCACTACTGTTAATATCGCAAGTGTATCATCACATACTCAAATATGAGATATTCATTTGTTTCAAGTTGTTATCAGAGCGCAAAATTTTGATCTAGCGAAGCTGTCACCCTAAATCCTCTGGTTACGCCATATCTTGGGAGTATTTGATCTTATCTTGTATTTTGTTTGTACTTCCAAAAAAATATGACCTCCCTTCTGTTAGATGTTATATATGTCAAAATCCATCCCCAACGCTTCTATAATATGTTAAATTTGATCTTGCTATTCCCATCCTTTATATATACTGTTTATTTACCTTTTCGATCTTCAATATCTTTTTCAAATTTGCAGTATTGAACCAAACCTTAAGTCCTCTGGGAGAGATGGAACAATCTTCACCCCTGTACCAGCTTGCAGAGATGATTTCTCACGTATAAAGCTGACATCATTTGACAAGTTAATTGAAAAGACCTGTAGTACAATTAAAAATGTAAGGCTTTCCTGCGAACCTGATCAGAAGCCAGGTGGAGTTTCTGGAAACAGTGGTGTAGCACCTGATGCAGCGTAATGTCTCTTTATTCTTTGTCTCTGTTTGATGATTTTAGTTCTGTTAGAAACCTTCAAACAGGTTTTTCAGAGGGAGCGGTGATAAAAACAGAGAAAGGAAGGAAAATTAATACTTTTGTAGTGTTTATTGAATTAAAAAGAACCTAAGGAGATAACTCTCATTCTAATGGTTTCCCCTTTTAGAGCACGGCATATGCTTAGTCTTCAAATCTAAATTTCTGATTGCCTTCCTTCTATCTTGCTCCTATTACGTAAACCACTGTACTGAACTATCCATCCCTTTATATATTCAAATTATACTCCCTCCGTCCCAAATTGTATGTTGTTTTGGAAAAAAAAATCGTCCCAAATTGTATGTCGCTTTACAATACCAATAAATCATTAATGTTACTTTTCCTATTATATCCTGAACTATTTATTACTTTCTCTCCTTCCAAGTCATTCATTTATCTTTCCCATATCATTTATTAAGGACAGTTTTGTAAAACAACTCATAATATCTCTTTCCCACACAAAATTAATTACATTTCTTAATACGTGTGAAATGCCCAAAACGTCATACAATTTGGGACGGAGGGAGTAAATAACTAAACTGACATCAAACTAACTCAGACCCTGCTCCCATTTATTTTTACTATATTGGAATTATAGAGTGCTTTCCTTTGCTCATTATTTTTTTTATTATGGGCGCTTGTGAATACTAAATTTTTTTCTTCCATTTGTTTTAACGGGTTCCTCTTCCTCTGCTTGGTGATTTATGATGACAATAGTTGATATCGTTCCTTTGTTATTGCATCTTAATACCTGCATTACTGAGTTGTATTGGTCAGCATGATGTGTTGTCATATACTTTCCTTTCATTTACTTCAACTTATTTTTTCTCTCAATGCTTGGGATTCTTAATATCACCGTTATTTTTCTTCTTTTAGTTTTTTTTTTTTTTTTAAGAAAAACTGATATGCAAAAGCATCACTGTCAATTTTATTAATTGGAGATTGTCTTTTGACATAATATTGTAGTCTAGAGAAACTTACAATGTTTTTGGTTACGATTTTAACTCGTGCAAATGGGAAAATGTTGGATTTCCTATAAACTTTTACACTTCTATCCACAGTATTCATAGGAAGTTCATTTTTGTTTTACTCAACTCTGTTTATTAAAATCAGTATAATTCTTCTCCAATCTCTCTTGTTTTTAAATATATTCTCTTCATTTCTATTCATTTAAGTTCCTTGCTTAAAATTTAGATGCAATGTCAGTTTCCACTACCCTCCCAACCATGAAATAGCGGGCGGAGTGTCGTCGTGTGAGATGTAAAAATAATATGCTCTCGGTATCATGAGGTAATTCTTGTTGATTCACTGCTTATCTGTTGGTTTTACGCAGTGAGATACAGCTTAAAAGCCCAAATTGGCTTTTTGGCCAGAGAAAGTATGAAGAAGGTTCCTCTGCTGTAAAAGTTGCTTCTAGTGAAACCGACATTGGGGGATGTCATGCTAATGACTTTTGCAACTTGAATTGGCTTTCCTCTGGCAATGATATGAATGAAGAGGATGTTTTTCAAAGGTATGTATCTAGAACATGCGTTATCATCACAAGGCTTTGACACATCTTCAATATATCCTTAAATGTTATTTTGTTATTTTTCCTACTTAATAACATCCACAGCTCAGATGATGGTTCACCACTCTGTATATTTATTTAGTGCATTGTGATTTGTTGTGAGGTTTAGTTTGCAAGCTTTACTGATGATTATTTTGTCATATCCCTAACCTTTTAGGTACTTTACAATGACCTCAGCAAACGAGTCCAACGGTTGGTATGGAGGTACCCTCCTTGGTGATCAAGATGAAAGCAGTGAGATATATAAACATTATGCTGAGTTATGTCAGGT
>Ga0315914_1005206_pt1 | contig 19069 bp, 9 predicted proteins | sample MpolenodulesMG_FD_203920 | JGI IMG/M metagenome (GOLD analysis project Ga0315914, IMG submission 203920) | Medicago polymorpha root nodule microbial communities from Los Angeles, California, United States - elongated nodules | ecosystem: Host-associated > Plants > Roots > Nodule | place: USA... | reverse complement strand
CGTCCTCGATCCAACACCTGGAGTCTCTCCTGCTCCCCCACCAAGTCAAATTGGGTTGTTGTTGGAAAAAAATCACCAAAAGAAAATCTCTAAACAAGAGGAAGAACAACCACAAGAGATAAAAAAAAAAAAGACCAAAGTTTACTCTCAAAATTGTGGTACAACACTTCACACCTACGTCCATAATATCCAACAAAATATTTTTTAGTTAACCAATAAATATTGCAAACTCTCTTACAATTTTTTGGGACAAACTTGCAAAGTTTCTCAACTCACACAATTGCAATATTTATAAGGACAAAATTACAAACCTCTCAATTACAATTTTTTTATGGAAAAATTGCAAACTATCTGATGACATATAACTACCTAAACCCTTGATACACGCAATAGACTAGAGATGTTGTGGTGAAGAAAAAGCAAACTGTGTGTGTCTATATATATATATATATATATATATATATTTGTTAACTTACTCCAATCTAAAAACATGAAGGAGTAAGTTGGCAAGTCTACTCCGACTTACTTTTTACTAAACTATTCATTATATTTCGCTAAACATACTTTAAAGAATGGGGTATTACTGTAATATGCATTTTGTAGTACTTTTTTGTTGGAAACATTTTTTTTCAACGTGACCTATGTAAAGCAACGGAGCAGAACAATGTTTCATTATCGGAACAACATCAAACGACGACATTCCTGTATAGAGAAATTACTAACACATAATCTATTACTTACAAGAGATAGGAGAGGATGATGATATCTGCATCAACCAGCTTGATCTACAAGCATTCAATGATGTCACTTAGTGTGTATTTGTTGGGCGAATATTTGTTTCTTCCTCGATAGGGTTTTGCTACATTAGCCTAGTAGGGCTTAGACCGCCATTATACTTAATAAATTACACATAATCCTAACACAGAGAAATTAATTATACATAATATTGTATAACTTACAAGACATAGGAGAGGATGCAAAATGTTGCTTCAACCGGATTGATCTACATGCATTCAATGTTCCCACCTCGCATGCCCTATTTCTTTCTCCTAATCTCTCTCACTAAAACAATGATCTGAAAGGAAACAACAAGCCTCTATTTATAAATTCTAGAAAACCCCATTCACCAAGAGAGTGTGATGTTTTTTTGGGCAAATAGTCGTTTCTTCCCCGATAGGGTTATGCCACGTTAGCCAAGTGGTCGCAGACTACCATTGCTTGATAGGCGAGCCATCTGCTTCACTAGAGGATCTGTCAGCTCAACCAAGTGATTTAGACTGCCATTACTCGCTGGGTGAGCCTCCCCTGTTTCAATTTGTTGGTGTCTGAAATACTTTGTTGGGGGATTAGATTACAACCTAGATCACAAAATCTAAATTTCAACTATATTTGATTTAATAATTAATAATTCTACTATATAAGCTCATATTTGATTTAATAATTAATAATTCTACTATATAAGCTCTCCAATATGAATCATAACGCTTTGTTGTGGAGTTGTTTGCCAGCAACATATTTTATTTGCTCCGAAATATTTAAGGTGGAGATTTGTGTGGAACTTGAACTTTTCTTGCTGGGTTGATTGGGGAATACAAAGTGGAAATAAAAATAATCTGAAACAAAAAACCTATTATTCTCCGAAACCATGAAATCTATGAAACTAACAGGGATGAAGGGTATCAAGAAGAACGAGAGTGACCGGAAACGAACATGGACGAATTAGTAAGGGCACGTGATATTATTCAAATGAATTTTTTCACAAGTTTGATTATAATCCAATGGTCATTATTTCACCCTCTCATCTCTAATTATAAATATTCCCTCTTACTTGATTAATGCAATGTCACAAAGATGAACTCGAACATCTTCTGCCAAATAGTTTATTGATAGAATTAACTTGAATATTTACTTTAATGACTTATCATATTTGCAGGTGTCATAAGCATTGATTGTGGGGTAAATGAAAGTTACACTGATAACACAGACAATTTTTTATATCAAGCCGATGATATCACCGTCGTCCAGTTTGGTCAAACCAGGAATATATCATCAGAAAATGAAATTTCCTATGAAAGTCAGATTAAGAAGCAATTGAAGTCATTGAGAAGTTTTCCAGATGGGAAGAGGAATTGTTATAACTTAAAACCTAAACAGGGAAAGAACCACAAATATAGCATAAGGGCTTATTTTCAATATGGAAACTATGACAACAAAAATAAAATACCAACTTTCGATCAGCATCTTGGAGTCAATCTTTGGGGGCAAGTACAACTCTATTCAGCTACATCCGTTTTACGTACCGAGGCTATTCATTTCAGCTCAACAGACACAATCGAATATTGTCTTGTAAATACCAATCAAGGGGTACCTTTCGTTTCATTATTGGAACTATGGCCTTTAGGTGATTCTAATGTTTATCAACCGTCATCAACTTTATTGACTCTAGATCTCCAGGGACGAATCAACCTTGGCGAGTCTAGATTTCACTTCATCAGGTGACTTAACTTCAAACCTATATTTCCATGCTTTGATGTACATGCTTGTTGTTCAAAAATTACTCGTATAACTAAGATGTGTGGCCTAAGAAATGTCACATGATTATACTCGGCTAAATTAACCATTTATTTGAGAGGTTCGATAATGGGAGCCAGGGGCCAACCTGGACTCACAATACCAGTGAGGCACAATTTTTTGCAAGTCTGCGTGTTTCCAATATTTCAAAGTTAGTGACTTTGTTACTCTCACTACCACTGACTTTGCACGGTGGTGGGTTGTCATCGGTGGTGATGGGTGGGGCTTCTGCATTTGTGTATGTGCACGTGCAATAGAAGAAGGAAACGTTGTTGTGTGGTGCTGGGAAAAATCAGAAAAGATATGTGTGTTTATGTAATGATGGGTTTGGCTGGTCGACAATTAAAAAAAAATTGACTCCTTCTTTTCCCACTTTATTGATTTTTCGCGCACCGTATAAAGTTCGGATTATATAATCCGAACGGCATCAACACCCCATAAAAACCTCCAAAACATGTTAAAACATTTCAAACTTTAGAATTTGAATAGGGCGCACGAGAAACTCTTAGGGTGAAAAAAGAAATGACCTTTTTTTTAAAAAAAAATTGGGTATGGGCTGGTGTGGCACTTGTCACAAAAGGCTTAGTTCAGGTCCGTCCATGATGGGAGCACTACGTATAGAAAAATGATTTATGTTCCGATAGATGAACCAAATGTTAGCTCCTATTCGTTTTTACTTATTAGAGCTTATCTAGTGGTATAAGTATTGTGAGATCCTGAAACAAAAAAAAATTGTAAGATTGTTTGATAAAATTTATAAAAACAGCTTATGACATTTTTCATAAATTTTTTCAACTTATTTTTATAATTTCTCCAAGATAGCTTGTGAAAATAGCTGATAGCATATACAAAAACAACTTACATTATTTTATCTCATACTATAAAAATGCTTATTTTGATAAAAGCTTGTGTTATAAGCAAAAAATAGGATATTTATCCAAACAAGGCCCAACACAAGAAGATACTTACGCCTCAAGTATATCAAGAGAGTAGACCATACTTAGGTATCAAGCCTACACCAGCATGTCAATCTCTGGGATTACTACTTTGTAAAATTATCCTTCATTAATAGTATGAGACAGATCAATGACTTCTTCTCATACTTTGTTCACAGCTGCCCCTTAATGACAATTGTTCAAGTAAAGGTTCAAGAATCAAAACGCTAACCTAACTCTATAAATATTAACTCATGGCACCGGTCAAGATACACATGCATTTAGCATTAATGTTACCTTATAGATCCACGACACTTACTGACTTGAGTGTCGGAGTGTCTTTGCATATACCACCATCCCTCTGTTGAAGAAGAAAGTTGTTGACAAAGGTCCTATACTCAAAGGCCATTCAACATCATCATCCAGAGGATCTTAGGTCCGACAAATCATGTACCAAATACCTCATTGAGGCATGCGTATCGTACACCGCGACATTATATTTATATGAATCTTCATGCAGCCTAGTTTTTTTGTCTGTAAACAAAGCGACTAACGCCGCTAAAAATACACAAACATAAAGTGGAAGATTCCAAGTTCGAACCGCAAACACCACAGAAGATGTCTAGCCTAACAATATTAGTATTACCAGTTATGCTAGACCTTACGAATAAAACCAATTTTTTACTAATTACGCTAGACCTTACACATAATGCAACCTAACGAGGTATGATTTGGTAGGTACACGGACGACATATTTGGTAGGTCTTGGTTGAACAAAAAAGAATTGTACATCAATCCAAAGAAGACATCATCATCTATTAATTTGTATACACTTGATGACGCTTACAAGCTTCCAACCGAGGTTTTGAACTGTGCAGTCGAGGCGTTAAACCTGTCCAGTTCTTTGAAATTCATGTTTAATCACAGCAAAGATGAAGAGTATTATGTGTATCTTCATTTTTTTGACTTCTTGTTTAATAGTAACCAGAAAAGGATAATGAGTATTTCTATCAATGGTCCTGATGGGGTCACAGAACCCCCTCTCACTCTAGAATACCGGAAGCCAACCACCATAGTTATGAATATTGAAAAAGGGAACGGCATTGATAATATTTTGATTGAAGCAACCTCTGATTCTGAGTTACCTGCCATGCTCAATGCCTATGAGATTTTCAGGGTAATACCTGAGTTTTTAGCCACGCAACAAGATGATGGTAAGTGTCTCCTATTATTATGACTAAGGATCCTCTGGTACACATAAGATAAATCTTGCATCATGTATAAGTTATTTTTTATAATTAGATTAATAAATCTCACTATTAGATCGAATGCGATATGAGACTTATTGATCCAATGGTAAAAAAACACATGGGGCAAGACTATTTTACTATTCTGCTCCTACATTCTCAAAAACCCCAAAATTTGTTTTTGTCGAATTTGCTGGATACCAGATTAACTGATTCGGATAACATTTGTCTGAATTGTGTACAAAATTATTGCAAGAAATCTAACATCAATGTTGTATTTCGTACTGGTACCAATGCATTATTTAACATCCCCTTAATGATGTCTAACATTTTACATTAGACTTCATTAAGTGTAGTGTGGGGTATTAGAGTTCCCACAAGGAAAAAAGGATCTTGGGGGCTTTTAAGAATGTATGGTGGATAAGAAATTATCATTATTTTTTTATCAAGTACTGAACTTGATTGCAAGCAAATTGTAACCGTAAAAGATAAATGATTTTTTGGACTTCATAAAAGCTAAGCTCCCTCCCCGAACGGTGCTGCTGATTGCTGATGCTCCGAGTACATGTTATACCATTTTGAAATCTTAACAAATTTTTTGGCTTGTTAAAAATAAAACAGTTGATGCCATCTGGAATATCAGAAACATTTACAATATCTCCAGAATAGATTGGCAAGGAGACCCATGTGGACCAACAGGTTTTAGATGGGAAGGTCTTAATTGCGACGGTGTGAATATTCCAAGAATAATTTCACTGTGAGTACTTGTATTCTCAAATTTTACAATATTGTTCTATTAATTGGAGGTCAAGTCGACTAACGTGTGTGTATACATTGAGCTTTATGTTCGATTTGCCCCAACCTATGTCTTTAAGCAAAAAGCAACTTGGTGCTTGCAAATCCTTTCAGGAAACGTTGGAGTTAGAACACTATTTTGACATAGTTTTAGATCAAAATATTTTAAATTGTTTTACTTTGTGCAACTCATAGTAGAAAGAGAAATAACTCTTGACTAATAGTTACATATTCTTCCGTGAATTTATTCAAGTGAAAGTATATATTAATTTATGAATAAACACACTTAATCATGAAAGATTTAACACACTCTTAATTTGGAGTGATTTCTTTCACAAAATTCTGCTCTCGGTTCCTTTATATATCGTTGTAGTCCATACTACTTTGCTTTTCACAATGACAAAATTCTTTTGATAAAATTCAAGCAGAAACTTGAGCTCAAGCAAATTGTCAGGCCGGATAGATGCTGCATTCTCTAAACTCACAAATTTAGAGATTCTGTAAGTATCTTCTTCTTTCAATATCATTGTTTCAAGCCCTATGCTGGAACAATATAGATGCTGTGAAGATCTGAATTGTCAAGACTAAAACAATAATTATTATTTTACAGAGATTTGTCAAACAATAAACTGACAGGGGACCTTCCAGAATTTTTAGCACAATTACCGCGATTGAAAGTCCTGTAAGTTTATGGTGATGTGTATGAGCATTTCCATACAGGGAAACTTTCCATGTCTCACATGTTACCACATTTTTGCAGTAATTTGTCATGGAATAATCTCACAGGTCTCATTCCCGAATCTCTAAAGGAGAAGTCAACTAGTTCTTTGAAATTGAGGTTTGCTTTTGGCCGATATATAGCTACATTAACATATAATAACTTTATTATTGTTATGATGAAAACAGTTCTAGAGGCTTGCTCCGTTTTTTGGTATTCTTTTCTCTGCATTTTTTAAGCATAATTTGTACAAAGTAACGTCTTGCAATACCAATACCAAGCATATCAAAATTTTAGTAGATTTTGTTTTTTCTTTTCCATATAGATAATTAGTTTGATTTTACACCAAATTAAAATTCTTCATTTACCATCAGCTGTACAATAACAATTTTGTTTTTGGATAAGCAGATCTATGTTAACCAACACTTTCTTACATGCAGTTTGGATGGAAATATTGGTCTTTGTCAGACAGGCTCGTGCAAAAGCAATAAAAAAAAATGGAATGTTATACTGATTGTATCGATAACAGCAACAGTTGCAGTCCTCATAATAGTTTCCGTTGCTGTGGTGATCTTGAGAACTAGAGGTATGTACATATGATAATTCTATAATGATCATATTGCCATTCTTTTCGTTATGAACCTTCAAAGCTTTGTTTGCAACTTACAAGGGAGGTGGATGGAGGGCTTTGGAAGGAAACTGTATAAAAGCAGAATTATGAAGAGGAAAATTGGATGATGAATTTAAAGTTTTCACTAATATACCAATAGAACAGTATAACAATGAAATCTACTGAGGGATACAATGAATTCACTAGGGTAGCTATAGCTTATTTTAGGGAAAAGTAAACTCAATACACGAAGAACTAGAGTATCATCAAATTCTTCACACCTATTGTCAATCATTGCTTCCCCATTTATAGCATGCCGGGGGAAATTTTCTGTTAGCCTTTCTTTCTATGTCATCTTCTCTCCTTATGCCTTTGCGGATCACATGCCACATGTCCCTTGTTTTCCTCCCATTTGATTATTGTCATATTTTGCCCAAGATTATCTTTAGCATTCATCAGTAGTATGTGCTGGTGGTCTTTATGCATGCAACATCAGTGCCAACCGGTTCAGTTGCTGATAGGATCAAACTAAAATTAACTAACTCTGATTACTTTTCTACATTTGTGCTGTTCATGTTTTGTTTAGTTTTAAGACTTTTGGCGGAATGTGCATAGAAGTTGAGATGAATCAATGGGGTGCTGTTTTGTTGATTTTGTTGCTCTGTCATGATGGTTCTATAATGCTTGTGTGTATGCTGCAGTACTGTGGATAAGTACTTATAGAATAAGTGCTTATCATATATATAAGTTGACGCAGTACGGAAGCGTAGGGTTAGCAAGCACTAAACCTAGATAGAAAAGAACAAGTTTGCAAGCAACAAACTTGTGAAAATAGGGTTGCAAGCGACAAACCTATCAAAATAAGGGTTTCCGGAATCCACCAGAGAAAAGTCTCGAATATTATTAATGAATAAAAGTGTGCCTCTTAGACTACATAAGTTCTGCTTATATAGTGAAAGAAATAACAAACCCGTGGGCCGAAATAAAATATAACGAAATAATAATAGAAAGTTCTAGAAAATTACCAAGATTTGGCTAAATAATAAATACTACTAAATTACTAATAAAACCCTCCTGCATCATAAGTGCTTGTGTATAAACTCACCTTACAAACAGTCTCACAATTATGCTATATTAGATAAACTCAAATAAACCAATTCAAACAGATCGTACTTAGGATTTGAGTTTTATTATTTACATAGGTCCAGCTATGTTTCCAAATTCAAATAAGGATGAGCAGCTAAACACAAAATGTCGAGCATTTTCTTATTCGGAGGTTGTCAGTATCACTGATGATTTCAGACAAATGATTGGAAAAGGTGGATTTGGGAAGGTTTATCTAGGTGTTATACCTGATGGTGAAAATGTTGCTGTGAAGACACTCTCTTTGTCAGAATTGCAGGGGCATAAGGAGTTTATATCAGAGGTATTATACATCAATGCATTAGTTAATATTTTGTTCATATTTGTGTTACTTCAAAATCCATAACTAATATCTTTTTGAATTTTTCTAGTTACACCCAATATTACAATAATATTTTAAGCCTTTTCAAAACAATAATATTTTATCATAATACCGATTAGCCCTCAATTCCATGTTTATTTTAGAAACACTAAAGACAAACTCTTCTCCTCTCTCTCGAACAAACATCAATTGAAGGTGAACAAATTTGGTGAAAGGTTTTCATTGATATTCTGTTGCTTATGTTATTAAAAAAAAAGTGAGTTGATGAGTGATTTTCTCTTCATTTTTTGAATCTTTGGAAATCGTACATAAATTCTACGTGAACTCAATTCACGTAGGTGTTCCTAAATTGAATTCGCATATGTGAATTTTTTAAATGTACTGAAATTCTTTCAATTCACATATCCATTACCAATTTCCATTTACATTGAATTCACATACTAAAATTCCAAGTGAATGCAAAATGAATTGGCATGAGCAACATGAATTCACGGAAGCAATTCACGTATAGTATTGTGAGAGACAGATTCATGTATACTATTAGGTGATGCATACTTGAACTCATTTCATATAAGATGAAGAGAAAGACAAACCATGAAAAAGTTAGAGGAATTGAGACAACAGAGATGAAAGTGGGAAGAAAGAAGGAAAGGACATTTTTATCAAATTGTGGTGTAACTAAAAGTTCATAGGGAGGTGATGTTAAAAGAATAAATCAAATCGTTTTCATCATTAAGCATTTTTTTCTTTCTTTCATCAACTTTGAATTGTAGGTAAATTTATTGATGCCTGCTCATCATAGAAATGTGGTTTCTCTTGTTGGTTATTGTGCGGATGGTGGAATTAGAGCACTTATTTTTGAATATCTACCAGGCGGGAACCTTCAGCAACGGTTATCAGGTATAATGTAGTATATATAGTCTTACAATCGTGACACCTTATGACTCGATGTAAAAACTAACCAAATAAATATAATTCATGCATTTTGACGCATGGGAATTCACTTGCACATACAATTGCATAACTATAAACTTTGGCAGATAAAAACCCAAAGGTTTTGGAATGGAATGAGAGACTTCAAATTGCCTTTGATGTAGCAAATGGTATGCAACTAATTTCAACCATGTCCATCCTTTTATATTTGTTTTCTTCCTGAAGTAACCAAATTAAGGCCAAATTAATCATAACTATATGCAATTGATATTTATTGGAAATACAGGTTTGGAGTATCTGCATAATGGATGCAAGCCAGCTATAATCCACAGAGATTTGAAACCTCCTAACATCTTGCTAGATGAAAACACGCGTGCGAAGATTTCAGACTTCGGATTGTCTAGAGCTTTCGCAAATGACAGTGACACTCATATCCTAACTAATTGCTTTGCTGGTTCACATGGTTACATTGATCCTGAGTAAGTAAAATAAAATAAGTTCTCATTTATTATAATGTTTACTAAATGTTCAAAAATAGCATTGTTCTCAAATTATTTTGCAAGATTTTTAAATATTTTTTTTATTAAATTTATAATCAAGGTATGAGATTTAAAGAAGCAGAGCTATTGTAAATCTCTTTTTTGACCGGGGAGTATGGTGTTTGATATATTTCTAGAATGTGGTACCTAATTGAAAAGTCTTAAAAAAGTCTAGATTATTCGACTTCGAGAAACATTTTCAAGTACCAATTATAGACCTGCATGGGTATATATTGTATTACGTCTATGAGATTTAGTGTCAATGACATTGAAGGATTCATCATACTACATCTCTCGTCCTACAATCAATCAGTCATTTCCTATTGTATTGCATCTTGTTCATGTTACGAAACCGACCACTTGTCAAGTGCTGTTTTCCTATTTTATTTTATTTTATTTTTCAGTTCATTATGATTGTTATACGTGCCATTAAAACTAAATACAATTAAAAATATTACGCATGTAACATAATGATATTTTTTTCTGCAGATTTCAGAACACAGGGATTCTCAATAAAAAGAGTGATGTCTATAGTTTGGGAGTAGTTTTGCTGGAGCTAGTTACAGGTCAACCAGCGTTAATTGGAACAGCAAACAATTATATTCACATACTACCTTGGGTTAATCGAAAACTTGAAATAGGAGATGTTCAAGGAATAGTTGATCCAAGGTTACAGGGTGAATACAATAGAGATTCGGCTTGGAAACTCATTGAGACAGCCATGTCTTGCCTTTGCCAGTTTGCAACACAAAGACCTGACATCAAAGAGATTGTCTCAGAGCTAAAGGACTGTTTGTCTCTAGTCATGCCGTTTGAAAGGAGTGCAAGCCAAAGGAGAAGTTTATCAGTCAAGGGCTCTATGCAGATTGAAATCAATGAATCAGATATATGTGGTCCAAATCCTAGGTAGGGTTATTTGTGATGCAGCTCATATTCTCTGGTTTGCAATGATATACTCAATCTTCTATGTATTGCATATTGTTGGTTTGCTCTTTCTACTTCTATTTTGATTTGTTCTTCATGGATCTTTTAATTTCTTAATAGAAATCATTACTTGGTTTTAATTTCATGTTACCCTTTATAGGTTATATTATCAACCAAAACAAAGTTATTTATAGGCTTTGGTTTTTACAATTAATGAAAACTACAATTATAACAAAAAATTGATATTTATTAAAAAAAAAATTTTATATGATATGTTAATGAGTTGAGTTCACGGGTTCAAAATATCAAAACCTGCTAACCAAGCCAAACACCAATAAATTTGAATGAGTTGGTTTGGGTTGGACTTGAACTTAATCAGAGTTTGGATAAAATGCAAGTCAGGTTGGATTACGTGGTTCCCCGTTTGACCTGTACCTATGAACACCTCTAAAAATGTTCTTGTCTTTTAAAATTATAGTGAAGTTTCATTCCATTCTTTCACAAAAATCTAAGAATTCATATAAATCTTTGATAAATATAAGTACATGCAAAATTAAACTGAGACATTTCAATCTCTTAACCATTACTTCTCTTCAAAACGTCCGTTAAATGATCACGTGTAATGGTAAGGGACATGGTCCCTTACGTAAGAGATCAGAGGTTCAATTACCACCTCTTGTGCATGAAAAATATTTGGTTTGGAGATGAAACTCACCTTGGTATCTCACAGGTTCCTCGACAAAGATTAGTCGCTGATAAGTGGCGGTCGAAACTTCGTACCGATTTCATAGTAACCCAAACACAAAAGAAATAAAATTACAGCACCCAAGTTTAAAGTTTTTTGGAAATAAGAAAAACAAATATCAAACAGGTTTCAGGCTTTCTTGAGGGTGAAGATATGATTGATGAATAGAGTATACTTCAAATGTTGTGCCCTACTTTAAAAACATTAATTATACACGTCATATAAGTGCTTACGTAAAAGTTTATTGAATAAACTAGCATGTTGTTTACCAAAGTAAGTAATCTAATACAGCACAAGCGCTTATATGATATATCTTATATGTGCACATTTGTATCGATTTCTCAAATTATGAAAGGAAAAGGAAAAACCGTTTTATGGGATAAGAAAACGAGCACAATAATGTGGATATAAATTATTGATAGAAATTTGATTGGGATCATATATTACTAATAGACTTATCGACAAACTTGTATTTAAAATGGAAGCTTAAGAGGAGACAGTGAATTGATACTAGAATAGTAGATTACTTAGAAAAAATGTCTACCTTGTTAAGAGGGGACAAACAGAGTCGACATCACTTAGACCATCCACAATGCAACACCCTATTTGGATGCTTAAACGTGTCTCGACTGTACATATCATTCATTTTATGATTAATACTGAATAAGCACTCAATCTCTCCAACCCAACACAAAATAATTATGAATTGGGTCCCAACAATAACTCTATATCATTAAATTTTAACAATAATTTATATACTCATTCATAATTATATAATTTAATTTAATTATAAATTATAAACAAAACAAACATTTTTTTATTTTTATTAATAATTCAAGACATTGTCCTCGTGAGCTTAACTCAGTTGGTAAGTCCGGGGTTCAAACCCCGGCCACCAAACAAAAAAAATTCAAGAAATTATTATTTGTAATTATTATATAATTTAACTATTTGCAACTATTATATAATATATTTTTTAATGTTAAAATAATACAATATTTAAATATAAAGAAAAAATAGAATTAATTGTACATGTGTGACCCATGAGTAATTGGAGAGAGAGAATGCCTATAAAAACACTCATCTTTATAAACACCATATTCATTTTCATTGATAACACAATGGAGATACCTATTTAACATGGTGCTAAATAGGGGAAGAACCCACATTGTAAATGGTCTTATATGATTCTTTTTCTTAGAGAATTAATTAATACTGCCTGGCATATTTGAGTCCAGTTTCCACCAAATTATAAAGCTTATGCTCGTGTGATTTGCAATCCATATTCTTAAATGCATTAGTGAGAAATATTTTTCTATTGTTTTCTTGATATTTATCAATGACAAATATTTGTCATGTGATATTTATTTTTTTTGCATGAGTGAATAATAGTTGACCCATTTTTTTAATATTTATCAATGACAATATTTGTCTCATGTTTTTTATATATCAATGACAAATATGTGTCCCTTGTTTTTATCATTGATAAACATGTGTCCTGTGATTTTTCTTAATTTATTAGAGACAAATATTTGTCATGTGTTTTTTTTTTTATAAATCAAGGAAATATACTTTTATTGTGTTTTTTTATACTCTTCACTGATAAATAGTTGTTACGAATTTTATTTAAGTATCTTTGATTTCTGCGTATTTTTTATATTTATTGAGGACAAATGTTTGTCGATTGTTTATAATTGATTATTAAGTAGATTAACTTATCTTATTGTTAATTGTGGTTTCAGGTATCCTAACTTATTTTTATTTTGAATAAGTGGAGTAAGAAATTGATGTTCAACATTTTCTATTATTTATTTTTGAATAAAATTATTATAATTATTTTGTTAAGGGAGACTGAAGTTAATGTGAATTGATGAAATAGAAATATTTTAATGCAACATTTACTTATTTATTGATTTTAATATATGAAATACCCCCCTCAAAAAAATATCTATTTTTGCAAATTTAATAAATTCGAATTCTAAGTTTTTATTTTGAAATTATGTCATTTTATATAATTTGACTAGCAATCAAAACTATTGAGTTAAACTTTTCCTTTTATGATAAATGGTGTCTTTAAAAAAAAGTTTGTCATAAATGTTGATTTGATTATGATTGTTAGTCAGCATTGCATTGCCATTTGCCACATGTAATTTTTCTTTTGTATTTGATTTATCATGTGAATTGTTTCATTTTGTTTATTCTTAAATGTATGTATAGAGGAGGTAGAGCTTTTCAATAATAAAAATACACGTATAAAAGAAGAAATAGTTAGTTATTGAAACTTTTTTTAAATTGCATAATTTATTAACCACTTACATCTGCACACAAGGCAGGCAAATGGATGAACCACTCAATGTTTTTCGGTGTCGAAAATTTGTTATTATTGTTGAAAGAAGACAACCCATTATTGCGAGCCTAAATCTCAATTTCTAATTTCTTGTCACACTCACCATGATGAGTACTTGGATTTTGGTTTAAAATTTTGTTAAACACAACAGCCTTGTCTCTACCCCGTGACCCAGTATTTTAATTATGTTGATGATGATCATCAGCATCATCAAGAAAACAATAATGTTCAAAAACAACAGAAACTTAAGCAAAAGAAGGAATCACATCAAAATCTTCAAGAAACAATTATAACATAATGAAAGGAGACGATCCAAAATGGACGCTTAATGGCAAATCTCAAAACCGCAAGAGAAACAACATTTGAAATAGCGAGTCCCAACAAGAGAATAGGGAGAGACTGAAAAAGAAATTCATAAAATTAAGACTTCATCAGAAAATTTGACAATAACAAGCAAAATCAAACAACTCTAATAACAAATAGGAACAATTCTCACTTTCAATGCAATAGAGAAAAATAAAACTAATTTGTCCATTTTAAAAGATCATCATCCCAATTAATTTGTACGAGAAGATTAAACCTATTATATGTTCTCCAAAGGAAATATACCGATATCTTTGCATATTAATGGTACACAAGTGGAATCCGTGAAAGTTTAGGGTGTATGGGTGAAAACCCTCACTGCAATGTGGATTCTCCCCCTGCCATCAAAGCATTTCTGATGGCAGAATTGCGAGATCATGATCCTTTTTCAGGACAATTTGAACGTCATTGAGGCTGGTATTTTCAGTCATGATGTACAAATACAGTTAAAGAAAGAATCCTGTTGATGTATTGAAGTGGTCATGTAAAATCCACTGAGACAATACAAGTAGTCATACATGCTCTATAGTACAAATAGATGAGATTCAACAAACACCGAAAACAAAAAAGAAGTGGGAATATTCAAAGAAAGGTGACAAAAAGTACACATTTCACAGTTCACACCCTTCAAGCCATATTTTTTTCTTATATTCCCAAAAGTCAGTAAGCATTCTGTTAAGCGACCTAATCGATGCGAGTGCCTCTTCTTGGTTTCTTGGATTCTCAAAAACTTGAGAAAAAATTCTTCTGTTGAGAAATTTCATACAAATAGCAATATCTATATCAGCTTCTTCTTCAAAAGAAGCGCTTTAGATACAAAAGTTGCAATCCAGAAACTAAAGGATGTGATACTAAACCAAGCGACTCTAGCATTTGTTTTTTCACTAACTTCCCTCATCGTTGCTTTCCTGTAGCAATGTCTAGGAAAAATTAAATTTTGAATTGCAATAATCAATTATAAAGTTACTAGCAATATTTTTACAGAGTATAATCATTTTTTGTTTCCTTGAGGAAGCATAACAGCTCTTTTTGGTGTAACAAAGATACTCAAGAACTTCACTTCTACAGAGAAATATTTTATAAATAAGACCAACTATCGGTTTAGTGAAATACGTAAAAATAAAACCTTTACTGAAATTAGGAAGCCAAATAAAGTAACATGATATATAAAAAGATATTTTTATCACATATATGATTTGTTGACATATTACAGCATACATGTTACCAATAGTGGATTGGTCCAAGTGGTAAGGGACTCGACCCCTTTAGCAAGTGATCAGAGGTTTGATTGGCTCTTGTGCATGAAAAAAAATCTGGTTGGGAGATGAAAAGTCGCCTTGTAAATCTCATAGGTTCCTTGACAAAGATTAGTCACAGGCAGCGGTGGAAACCTTGTACCAATATCATAGTAACCCAAACACAAGAAAAAAAGATTACAGCATACAAGTTTGAAGTGTAACCAACACTTGATCGTTCCTTGAAAATAAGAAACATACAAATATCAAAAAGGTTTCCGGCTTTCTTGAGGATGAAGAAACAATTGATGGATGAAGTTTTGTTCCATCATATAAAATAAAATAAGGCATGAATGAGACTTGGTGCATCCTAATGAAAAGCTCAATATACTTCAAATGTTGTCCCCTACTATAAAAACATTAATTAACCACTTCTTGTTAGATTTTTTCCCTAATTAAGTTATTTATTTATTTAAATAAATAAGTGGTAATTACCCACTAAGTGCACATAGTGGTAATTATCCATTAATCAGAAAATGGTCTTTATTCTTTCCCTTAAATTTAGTAACTGCCCATTATGAGTGAGTAGATGAGCAGTTTTGTTTTGCACGTTCAGTAACTTCTTGATGGCAGAAGTTATATAAAGGAGTGCAATTCATTTGTTTTGGTTCCCTAAGCCTAACATCTCTATTCAGAAAACTTACACCATCAAAGTGAGATTGTGGAAGGTTTAGAAGAGCCTCAACTTTTTCAAGCAAGAGCAATGGCCGGAGGTATGCCTTGATCCTAATTTAAATTTCCGCTGTTTAAGTAGTTATTTCTTTTGTACTTTATGAAATAACTTACACTTCTAAGACAAACTCTTCATTTAAGTACTTATTGTATGGAAAAAACTAGCTTGTTGTTTACCAAAGTAAGTAATCTATTACAGCACAAGCTTATGTATGTGCACATTTGTATAGATTTATCAAATTATGAAAGGAAAAACCATTTTATGGGATATGAAAACGAGCACAATGATGTGGATATAAATTTTATTGGCATCATATATTACTTGAATCTAATAGACTTACCGACAAACATGTATTATACCGTCTTACATGATACTAAATAAGAGACGAGAAAAGAGGAACTGGATCACAAATTGAGCTCATATCATTCACAGAATTAACACTCTTATATAGTTGCTTGGCATATTCTGAGTCCAGCTTCCACCAAATTACAAGGCTTATCTGAATAGTAGTGGGATTTTCTATATTAATAAATGATAGGCTATCTCACTTAGTAGTGGGATTTTCAAAGCTCAGGCTTCATTGTATATTTTTAAAAAAAATATTTTGTTTGAAGCCTTTATTCGTTTTACAAGGTTGATGAAATGAGTCAAAAACAAAACTGAAGTTACTTGGAGCTTAGTAATACTTGAGGATTTAGCATATGTTGTTGGTGTTTGGTTCACTAAAGTTACTTCATTGTTAAACTCTTTGGACAACTTCAAAGATTTTCTGAATCGTGTCAAATACACTTTGCTCATCTACTAAATTAATTAGCAATGTTAGATGAAGTAAGATAAACAAACATCTCGGGCAATTTGTTTAGTGATCCATATACATCATATGTATATTAGTTCGAATAAATCAGATGTTCTCAAATACTGAAATATTATAAAGGTGGAACTCACATCCTTCAAGTGATATAAATCAAATAATTTCAATAGTCCATGTCCATGGATTTTGGAAATGTGAATCGCACTTATTTGTAATAATAATGCCGATGATATACAAAAGGTTCTAATCTCATTTGATCCTTTTCTCATAAGTTATAGACCAGCTTATCAAGATCATGGAACTCAAATCCATTACTTGATTAGCATACTTATATAGAACTCAGGCTTCATTATATATTTAAAAAAAAATCTTTTGTTTGAAGCTTGTATTCCTAGTGATTGTTGATGCAAGGCATTACTTGGAGGTTAGGTTCAAATAAGGATTTAGTATATGTTGTTGGTGGCTTCACAATGAAAATTCCAAAATTCATTTCATTTCAGTAAATGTAGTGCATTACCTCAGAATAATGTGCAGAATGTACCAAATGAACAGACAAAGAATATATGTATTGTCTAACCAAACGTGACCTTGCATAGTTAATACAGTTTGAAATTCTTGCGATAGAAGTGAAACGATACTCAGCCAAAACCTCATTTGCCTATGAATATTCTTGCCAAACGTGGCCAAACAAGAGAAGGAACTAACCACAACAATATTAAATAGAATAAGTAAATAAAGCTTCGCGCTTAAACTCATCATATCTGCACAGAAACACAAACTCAAAATTAAAGAGGTTCATTTCCAGAAGCACAGAGTTCTGATCTACATTACAAAGAAATGCAATTTCATTTTAAGCATCAAAATAAAACCCTTCAAATGTAGCTCTCTAAATTTACATGAACACATCGTAAGATGGGCTCTTCAAGTTGACTATTCAACCATTATCTCAAACACCACGAAATGAATGAAAAAATAGCAAAAACCCATAATTTTGTATCTAGATAGATACTAAGCACTTAGATATGAATACCTAATGTTGGAAATGACAAAAAAAAGTGAGTGATCCCTCTGGTTTCAAATAAAGCATAAAAAATAGCTTCAAGCATCCCATAAGACATATATGGCTTTTCAGTAATTCTAAGAGAACTCATATACCAAAACAAATTGAAATTTTAGCAGTAAACCATCAAGCATAACAGTGTGTGAGTTATTGAACCTTTTATTTTTAATTGCAAAATTTATTAACAACTTACCCCACACACAAGGCATGTAACAGGTGAAGCCAATAACAACACAAACAAGAAGCTCGGTGTATAGACTAAAGCTTGAAACGAGGGACCACAACCACAAAGGCTGAACAGAGAAAGCTGAAACAACAGAGCTATAGAAGAATAATAGAGCTCCCAAACATTCTCCCGGATCCCAACATCCTTCATAGAAGAGGCAAGGCAACAATTTCGACCTACTCAACGACCATCTTCAAGACAACTCCTTAACATCCTCAGAAAGACTCTCAGTCCCATGTGATCAAACAAGACATATGGAAACACTGGAAGCTGCAATTTGTTTCTATCCATCAACCTTAATTCCCCCTGTGCTATCAAAAAATCAAATAGCAAACAAAATAATCAAAATCAGAAGCATTATGGGTGGTGGTTGATGTTGTTGCAATGTATAATTTGAAGATGACACCATCATATTCATAGCATCATAATAAGGCCATAGAACATCATGTACCACATATTCATCAACACCCAAAACCCTTCAATTTCATATTGAATTTCACTCAAACTCAATTTCTTATACCCCCTCCATAATTCTAAACTTCATCAAAAGGATTCTGAGGCAGGACCAGTCCACTGCATCATTCTCTGTTTCAACGCTTTTTCGGTGTCGGAAAATTGTTATTATTGTTGGAAGAAGACAATAATAATAAAACTAATAACAAATAGGAACAATTCTCACTTTCAATGCAATAGAGAAAAATAAAACTAATTTGTCCATACTAAAAGACCATCATCCCAATTAATTTGTACGAGAAGATTAAACCTATTATATGTTCTCCAAAGGAAATATACCGATATCTTTGCATATTAAA
>Ga0315914_1005205_pt1 | contig 19070 bp, 10 predicted proteins | sample MpolenodulesMG_FD_203920 | JGI IMG/M metagenome (GOLD analysis project Ga0315914, IMG submission 203920) | Medicago polymorpha root nodule microbial communities from Los Angeles, California, United States - elongated nodules | ecosystem: Host-associated > Plants > Roots > Nodule | place: USA... | reverse complement strand
TAAAAAGTTCTAATTGTTTAAGTTTCTCTATCCGTTTTCATTTGTTTAAAACTCTCAAATTCTAATAATATGTTTAAGTTGAGACTAGCATATGAATTTTCTATATCCCACACCCCAACACAACTTTACACCAGTCAATATAGCTTGAATTTCAGTATGAAGGATATTTGAGATTCCTACACTACCAAAGAAACCAAGTTGAAAACTTCCATTATCCTTACGAATTAGATCACTATAACCTGCCTTTCATGGATTTGTCAATGTGCTTCCATCAACATTGAGAATCATGATGACCTCATCCTCATGCTGCCAACTCACCATCCTTGGAGTATGAGTACGAGTGTCAGAGAAGTTAGTACCAAAAACCTGGTGAGCAAGATGATGTTGAAAAAAATAGTAGCGACCGCCGAGTGCATATTCGGTTGGATATTATCAAAAACTAACTGGTTTCTTGTACACCAAATATTCCTCAAAATCAAAGGTTTGAGAATCCCAATATCACTTACTATTTTGTGGATGAACTTAGCTATATTATTCATGTCTAACACTGAGCACAAAGAAAGAGGTTTGGGAAATCACATATGTGCCAAACTGCTGCAGACCACAAGCAAGAAAGGAGACAATAAAGAATAGTCTCATCATATTAACTTGTATTTTAAAAAATTGAACTGAAAAATTTAAATCACTCTTTAGAATATCTCTACAAATATTAATAAGTAAACCAAACCTAGACACATAAACACAACATTGAAATATCTCACAAATAAAAATTACATAGAACAAAATCGTTTCGTTCGTCTTTAAAAAAACACAAAGTAAATTACACTACCATTCCTTAAAAGATGCTTGAATTACAAATATTAATAAGTAAACAAAACCTAGACACATAAACACAACATTGAAATATCTCACAAATAAAAATTACATAGAACAAAATCGTTTCGGTCGTCTTTAACAAAACACAAAGTAAATTACACTACCCTTCCTTAAAAGATGCTTGAATTACACTTTCATCCCCTCTTATGTTAAAATAATACTTCCCTCACCTCTTATTCAAAACATATTAGAAAAATGAAGCACTTAAAAAAGTTTATTTTAATTTTATTTGCAAAATATATTTGATTATTGTATATGTCAAAATTTATACATACAATTAAGTATGATAGAAAAAGCGTGGAGGTGTCCGTCCTTCCGTTAGTATTACAATTAAAGTACATATAGTACAAATGTTTTTCTATCGTATACAAATTTTCATAGATTAAAAGAAAGGCAAAGATTATAATTTTATCATTGAACTAATGCACTTTAAAGGGGGATATAGTTCACACTATTTGACTGCGATGGTTCTTTTTAGAAGAATGTTAAATATTGCTTCGGTTTATTGATTAACCAACCAGCACAAGTAAATTTTTATAAAAAACAACGACAACCAAACCTTATTCCACTGAGTACGGCCGACTACATGGATCAAATGACGCTATAATGTTCTATCAAAAATCATATTTGGATCCAACTCATTAACCTTTAAATCTTTTCAAATAAATTTTTATAAAAAAAATTATGTATTTATTTCTTGATTAAAAGTAACAATTATATTTGTAAAACAAACTTTTTATTTATGGATTTTTTAACCAATACATCTGGTGTATCGGTTAGCAGACTTATATTTCTCTTTTCATATTTCTCATGAAATGTGATAAGTTTTAAAGACAAAATATACTACAAGTACACTATTTTTAACAAACTAAAAAAATCCTATCAAGTAAAAAGTATTGTTTTTTTAAGAAGGTAAACAAATTATATTAAAAAACCAACACAAACTCCTCTAGTAAAAGGTGTATCAAAGGTGGTTAAAATATCAAAAAATTACAGTAAGACAATCCACAAGCTACAACAAAGTAGCCAAGAAAATCAAAATTATATTACAACCTAAAAACATAATAAATGATTTAACCTCCAAACCGAATACTCAAAATTCAAATCATCATAATAAGATTTAAACCACCAATATACTTGGAGTTTAACCTTTTCAAATAAAGATAGAATGTGTTCTGATTTATTGTGAAAATGTCTCATATTGCGGTCCTTCCAAATAGAAAAAAAAGTGAAATTCAAATAATATTAAAAGTCAAACGAGACTTGCTGGAAAAACCCAAAACCTCCAAACCGAAGAAAATGCTCAAATAAGAAACCCTGAAGAGTCGTTGAGATGTTTAACCAACCCGATATTAAAAGCCAAAGTTGACCATAAAAAATACAAGAAAAGAACAAATGATCATGATCCTCAACCAATCCGCAAGCGGCCGAATAAAAAGAATCATTATAATCTAATCTTTAACACTCTTTAAACATTCTAATTAAGTAATTGTTCTATAAAAAAATCAAACATTTTAATTTCTAATACATTAAATACATATAATTTTACAAAAACTTTTTTTTTATTAAGGAATAATTTCAGAAAAACTTATCATTTAAGATTTTAAAAAATGTCTCGGGACGGTCGTTTGGATTTTCCTTGAATTAAATAGTAACCACACCATGTAACCAAAAAAAAAAATAGTAACCACACCTCACGTGACACATAAAGTTTATTCCTTTGTCGTATAACAAAACAATCTCAATCAATCAATTTAATATCCTTAAAAAAAAAGAAACAATCAATCTAATCTAATCTAATAATTCATTTTGTGACAAAAGGACGTAACTGATGGAATAAAGCTTTCAGTTTGGGGGAAGGTGGTATCTAGTGTGATCATTCATGATTCATGTGGAATAATCATCACTATCTCTACTCAAAGCTTATCCCTTTTTCACTATATTTATTTTTGGAATTCTAGTTCTTTTGGTAACGTTTGATATACTATTACTAGTGGTGAAATTTTAAATATCTTAGTATAAGTTAGTTTGATTACATTAGTTAATTAATCAATTTGTTGTAAAAAAAACTATATTTCTTAATTTTTTTATATCTCACTTAAGGACATACTAATTCGATGGGTCAATTCTATCATCGATCAACAAGATTAACTAGTATAACTAACATTTATACATTTTTTTTTATCAAAACATTTATACATATGATAAAACCAATTGTGATTTCGATATATATTTTTAATTTCGTTATAATATTTTGTAATGAGGTTCACTTTGTTTTGGTCTCTAATTTACCTCCCTGCTAGCGATGTTTTTAATTTTTTACATAAAGTGACTAATAAGTGATTAAGTAAATGATAATATTGTTCAAATATTTTTGTTTGAGATTTGTTTAGATAAAAGTCTGCAAGTAATTGGCTTTGAAAAATAAAGCTAAGGAAGGATAGATGGTTTATCTAAGAAATTAGATTATAGTTAGCTTTTACGTGACTTTGGGTTTATTCTTAAATAATAAATCAATTTCAATATATAAAATCACTTCTGTTCATCTTTAAGAAAAATAAAATCAGGTGTTAACCCTCCATCTCTAAAGAAAAGAAGTTTTGATAATTAAGAGTTCGTAAAGGTAAGTAAGCCACTTGTTATGTGTTTTTTTAATGTGTTTGAAGAATTATTACAATGATTAATTTGATTGGAAATCTCTGACACGAGATCTTGGTCGGATATACTGTCACTGAACCAATAATTTCATTTTCATGCTGTCATTCACCAATGTAGTATTGATTTTAATTTAATATATTACATAATATGTACTTACTTTGATTTAAAACAATCATACAAATGTTTTTTTTTTTTGGAGAGGATCATACACATGTGTTACGATGTCACATTGCTACCAAATTTATGGAAACGTGTATGGTGATAGTCTTAGTCATTGATTGGTTACTTACCCTATTTCAATATCATCACAGTAAATAATCATTGGTTTCTAATGATTCATCTCTCTCATATTGCAGAAATAAATTGAATTTTTAGAGTTCAGATTCAGCAGCAAACATAACAAGAAAAAAATCAAAATCAAAGATGGGTTTTGTACAACTTTTGGAAGTGGCTTCTATGCCAGTTATTCAAGTCTTACTTGTTAGTGCATTGGGAGCTTTTATGGCTACTCAGTATTTCAATAATCTTCTTTCACCAGATTTTAGGAAATCCTTGAACAAGGTATGTGATTCAAGCTAAACTAAATATATTAATCAATTTAAATATAAGGTAACGTTTATATACGTACATAACACATGTTCAATGTGAAGAACAAATATTTATCAGGACTAATTCTGTAGCATGATGCTAATGGTCGGCCATTGATTTGAGATTTGACGGCCAAGATCAATAAATGTGTCACACGTTTACTGCGTGGAATTCGAACTGAAAAGTAGTGACTTTTTGTTTTGGTTTTCTTGTTTTGTAGGTTGTGTTCATTGTATTCACTCCTTCACTTGTGTTTGCAAGTTTTGCAAAGAGTGTTTCACTTCAAGATATGATATCATGGTACATGTGAATTTTCATTTTCCACTATTCTCAGAAACTAACTCTGATTTTGATGTCTTTGTCAATACTAACCTAATAGATCATAATTTAATGTTGGTATCTTAATTTAATACAGGTGGTTTATGCCTGTTAATGTTGGACTCACCTTCTTAATTGGAGGGATTTTAGGATGGATATTAGTAAAGTTACTAAGGCCTAATTTGAAAGTAGAAGGTCTTATTATTGCTGCTTGTTCATCAGGTATATATCATACCATCAAATCAAAGTTAATTGCTATATTATGAAAAACTTTACCTAAAATTATCTGATTTCATGAATTATTCTTTAATTAATCAGGAAACATGGGTAACCTACCGATTGTAATTATCCCAGCAATATGTAATGAGAAAGGCGGTCCATTTGGTGAACGTGATGTTTGTCGCAATAATGCACTCTCATATGCATCTTTCTCTATGGCAGTAAGATATCATCATCCTGTTCGTATTTATGGTTTAAAGTGAAACGTTTTTAATGATCTTACGGTCATAATTGATTGACAAAGTAAAAATTCTGTACACTGACGGTTTATACGAATTAAATCCTCTCATTTTGCTTCAATTCTAGCTTGGTGGTATCTTCATATGGACCTATACATATCAAACTATAAGAAGCAGATCATTGAAATTTAAGGCACTTGAGGCTGCTGAGATTCTAAAGGCACCAAACAAAGATCTTGATGGAAATGCAGACACTCCCCTTCTAAAGGGAAAAGACAATGAAAACACAGCGATTGAAGTGTCACCATCGAGTTATATTGAAGACTCTGAAAGTCAGATTGTAAGACCTCTTCAACTAGATTATGTCAATACTTTTTTTTCGATAGAAAATGTTTGTATATTAGTTGTTATGTTAGTATTTTCTCATTTATCAGAATTTGAATTCAGGTCCTTCAACTCCTTTAACTCTATTTCAGATGGTGAAATTTTTGAAATGTCTTTAACTATTATTATATTATTATGAAATGAATGTGGATCTGGGTTTTCAGATTGATGAACAAGATCAGTCTAATGAATTGATGAAGGAGAAACAATCATTTTTCAAAAGAATGATAGAAGTTCTAAGTCATCTTCTAGCAGAACTAATGTCACCACCAGCAATTGCAACAGTTAGTTTCATTTTTCTTACTTTTTTCTTATATTTTGTTACATTTGTTTAAAATTTTACACTCACATCTTCCTCCATATTCTATGATCAGTTTTTCGGTTTCCTCTTCGGCGCGGTTGCATGGTTAAGGAACCTAATAATTGGCGACAATGCTCCATTCAGTGTTATCCAAGACACTCTTGAATTACTTGGGTATGTGCCTTCAAACATAAAAACAAAATAGTCCTTCAAGTGTCTACTTTTTTTCTAACCAAAACAATTCTTTTCAGGAATGGAACAATTCCCTGCATCACCCTTTTGCTAGGTGGTAACCTCACTGCAGGCTTGAAATCATCAAGTGTAAATCCATTGACACTGATCAGCATCATTATAACTCGGCTTTTCGTACTACCTGTAATTGGATTGTTTATTGTGAAAGCCGCAGCGAGTTTCGGCATTCTCCCAGTGGATCCTTTGTTTCAGTACACTCTGGTGATGCAGTATGCAATGCCACCAGCAATGAATATTAGTAAGTGATTAGATTCCATGCATGTATGTTGTTTTAATTTAAGTACATTACTTTTTATTTCATTAGTCATGGATATATTGTAAGATTTAATTCATATTCACTATCACTATAATGATTGTTTATACAATGTTAATCAATCTTAACGGTCAGATCATTAAAAACGTCTTACTTTGATCATAACTACTTTTATAAACTCTCATTTAACTGTTCATGATTTACTGACAGTGTAAGAATTTTTATACTGATATTATTGTTTTTCCTAACTAAAATTTAATGATATATATTATGCAGGTACAATGGCTCAGCTGTTTGATGTAGGAAATGAAGAGTGTTCAGTTATTCTGTTGTGGACATATAGTGCTGCAGCCATAGCACTCACTGCTTGGTCAACATTTCTCTTGTGGCTATTATCTTATTAAACAAAATTAAGAGTCTGACATGATTGGTTTTCATGTTCCTCCAAAATTCCTTCATCTTATTCCTACCCATATTAAATTTTGCCCCCTTCTATAGGAAAAAATATATTATTTATTGAAAAATGTAAAGTGTATTTTTTATGTAGTAGTCCACTAGTCCTGTACTAGAAAAAAAATTGTACTCTTTTTTTCATTTTGATTTCTTGTAATTTTTATCTTTATTTTTCAAATAATCTGTACATCATGAATGCCTATCAATTGACACAAATACTGCTCTTGGATGAAATAAATCCCTTCCCCTCTGTTTGTACGTATAGAACCTAAGATGAAAGTTTTGAACTTTATTCTACTTTATTTTATAGTTTTCTTTGAATAGAACTGTTTCTTCATAAAATTTCCAAATGGTTGGATGTGTTCATATCAAATTCCTCACTTGGAATTTTACAAGTGAGATTCTGAATTTGAATCTTCAGGAGCCTAAGATAATTTAAACAAATAAACTCTACATTATTATCACAGTGACAATAAGATAGTAACAATAATAAGCCAATAAGTTAGTAACAATCTGCATCTGATCTTATAGCATTTCACAAGAATAGAGAAACCTATCAGGCACCAACTCTACTACAAGGAAAATGAATAAGCAAACAAGCAGCAATATGATGAAAATACCCAAAAGACAAACTATTAAGCAAAATTATTGAGATGCAATTGAACTCATAAAGTGAAGGACAACATAAACCATATAAAATGGACATGTCCTTGTTGCACAAGGCCAATATTTTTCCACCTGTGATACATTGACACAAAAACCATTAATGGATAATTTAGCAAATATAACAAATTGTCGTTAAATAGTAAAAAATTTAAGTTCGTCTCCACATGGGTTGTTTCAATTTATACCGAGCAAGTTCATTGTTTTTAAGGATATTGTTGTGGGGGGTGCACATGACATATGATTTGATTCAACACAAAAGAAATTGACGTTGATAAAATCAGGAATTAAAGATGATTAAGTCATTTTTGTTTCACTTCTCTTTCATTACTCGGTAATCTTGTCTAGTTACAACAATTGTTCTTTTAGAATTACGATGATTTAAAAAATTGTTATGGCCAATGTCTTGGCTCATAACTCTCTTTCTTTGATCACAACTCCGTAATGTCTTAGGCGAGTCTGTAATCATTAAAGGTTTGATCATGCGTTAAACTTTGTATCACAAATGAGATAATACAAGGCATAGCTGGTTCACTCATTTTCTTCACTCTTTGTCCCATTTCTCTTCACTGAAACGTTTGTAGTGACTATGCCCTAAGTAATCACTTCGTACTTCTTCTAAAAAGTACAAGATGGCCACGTAGTTGTCTGGTTAGGATGAATTAGTCTCCTTTAAAGATCTTCAGTGCAATTCTTCCATTTCATGGTCATTTCTTCAACTTATTTCAAAACTCAACTAAAACATTAAAATACTTGCCTAAAAGACCGCAAAATGCCTCATTAAAATACTGTTATGTCAGGTTGTCATCACTCATTATTAATTTAATATATAGTAGAAATTTTGAATGTGGAAACACATGTTTATATCATACAAGTGCATATTTTTGTCAACAATAAGCATCGGTATCCCATAGACTTCCACAACTCAAATCAGCCATAACATGATCAATGATAGTTTGAGGTGGAACTATGAGTACAAATGAATGCATATAAGATAAAATTGACCAAGCATTTATTTATATATCTACAATAGAGAACATAACAAATTTATTACTGAAAATACAATTGTCCATAGTCAACTAAAGAAAGAAGGCATACTTTTTTTTCCCCACTATAATGAGGCTTTTCAACTATGAAGTACAAACACAAATATTAGATACAACACATACACTAATACATTGACCTGATAATAAGTTGGAAATATAAGATAATTCATTGTATTCACATATGTTATTGTCGAAAAATAACATGTAAAAACACCTCGCACACCTTCAATCAAAAGTGCCACTGCTACAAAGCTTTTCAAGCCATCAAATTCCCATTGTTGAATACGAAAGTGAGCACCAAGGGGAATAAAACTTCCAATGAGTTTCTTTAATTAAAATCATGATAGATTTCCCTCACAAGTCGTTCCCTCATAAGTCTTTTAAATGGAAGCTTCTTATGAAAAGATATCTGCAGAGAAACATACAAGGTCTCAATTAACTCAAGTTTTCATACCCTTCCACTCCCAATCCGACAAGAAATCCTTTTTACCATTTGATTATATTTTACTCCAATTTGAATTCTCTAATAATTGAAAAGATCTAAACATATGAAATTCTGCTATGTATGCATAACAATAAATTTATAAATTGGAACTCAATACGGGACTCGTTTAAAGAAGTTGAAACAAGTCAGGTATCTTAATTATCTAATTATTTATAACAAATTTTGTGAAAATTAATTCACCACCGATTCCGTTACCTCACCCGCACAATTTCACCACTAGAACTTTCTTCTGAACCCATTTCCAAACCCTTCAATTTCTATTGCACTGACCATTTTATCTTGACAAACCCTAATTCCCAATTCACTCACAAAACCTTACCCGCACAACTTCACCACCAACACTACTTGCACAATCAGATGACACTAGTATCTATTTGTGAAGAATCTTTGTTTTACAAGGTTGGAATTAAAAGAAAACATTACAAGGGGTAAACTGGAACTCGCCTGTTAAAATAAATTTACCCTTCACCAAGATTAATTAAGTTATCGAATTCATCTCGCATATTCGTAAATGAGGAGTTTTTTAAACTTACTATTGAGATCACCATTGAGGAGTTGAAGAATGTTAATAAAGTCCTTCTTTTATTAGAAATTTATTTTTAAACAATATACACATTGTTGGTATACAATACACCTCTTTTATTGTTTTGGGAACAATAAACGAGATTAGTGATGAGAATGGATGGTGGTATACCGTTTGATCATGCAACTAAAAAGAGTGTGTTGATTCTACCATGTACTTGTTTTAAAATAGTAATCGTCATATCTTGCATGTCACACTTAGGTACACGGTAACTCACATTTGTTAAGATTGTTAGGTTATCATAACACGTTAAACCTAAATGTGTTATTACCGCATTTAATCATATGATGCAGGTTAAAAATCAAGATCCAAGTAATTGATGACAAATGTGATGCACTTTTTGTTGTATTTGATCGAGATGTTTATGAATTGATTAATAAATCATGTTTTAACCTGATTGAAGACAACAATATTGTCGTATATGTTTTTTTTTTCCAATCTTTTTATGATGCAAAACTATAATATAACATGTTTTCTAAGTGTATAATAGACAATCTACATAATAACAAATATCTAAGATTGCGATTCTTATATTTTTGTTGCAGCGAGATTCATCTCATGATTTGCTCAATTAGATTGCAAAATTGGTTGATATAAAGTTATTGTTTAAGTTAGATATAAGTTTTGGATTCAACTCTAGATATGAGAGTAGTTATAGTGCTAAGAAGCTTATCAACCATGCAAACATGCTTTTACAGTTTAAAGAAGTTGAAACAAATCAGGTATCTTAATTATTCAAATCAAATTTTGTGAAAATTTGTTTTATCATTACAATACAAAATTGTTTTTATTTTTATTTTTATTTTTATTTTTTGTGTATATCTTTTAAGAAAATAGGATGATTTAGTTGATTAAGACAATGTTGAGAGTTGGTATGCTTCGACGACAATTGGTCATTTAAAATAACATAAAGATACCATGCCAATATTAAATTTCTTTTTTGTGTTTTTTTTAAGAAACTAAAATATAATTTTATTACCAACTAACTTTACTTTCATTGCACAAGGAGTGCGAGAGAGGAGAAAAAAATAAAATAACATCAAATATCGATTAAAACACCAAAAACAAAGCTAAAAAAATGTTAAAATGAAAAGCAACAACATTGATAAGAAGATGCGCTCCTTTCTCATTGCATTACTAAAACCCTAATTCAGCCGTCGTATCTATTCTGACCAATGTCACCGCAACTCACCATCAATTCTGTTACGTCACCCACACAATTTCACCACCACAACCATTGCGATTTTCTCCTGAACCCATTTCCAAACCCTTCTATTTCTATCGCACCGACCCTTTTATCTCGACAAATCCTAATTCCTAGTTCAGTCGCAATAACTCATTCACGCAACTTCATTACGCTCTTATGGACCCTTGTCATTCTATCGCACAATTCCAAGATGGACTTTGATTAATTCCTTGGTATTTAACTTGTGCTCTTGAGTGTTTTACTAAGACAGAAACAAGGTTTAAATCATACCAAGATATAAGAAATCAAAGGACATTGAATTCATGAACTAACTCGGAAGATCAGAAAGTTAGTTTAGAATGGTGTTCATAAGCAAACCTAGAATCATCAAGAACGTGAAGAACATGCAAGTACACCCTTCTGAACTTAAAGGGACTATCTGAAACCTTATAAACTTAAATGACCTATCCGAAACAAACTCGAAACTTAAAGGACCTATCTGAAGGCGTAGAAACTTAAAGGATCTATCTGAAACAAACATGAAACTTAAAGGACCCGGGGAAGAATTTGGCATTAATTTTATTACCAACTAACTTTATTTTCATTGCACAATGAGTGCAAGAGAGGAGAAAAAAAAGAGAAAAGTAAAGTAAAAACACCAAAAACAAAGCTAAAAAATGTTAAAATTACAAGCATAGAAGATGATTGATAAGAAGCTTTACTCTTTTCTCTTTGCATTCTCAAAACCTTAATTCAGCCGGCATGTCAATCCTAACTTGCGCCGCCCCAATTCACCACCGATCTTGTTAGCTCACCCACATAATTTCACCACAATCACCACTACCACTTTCTCCTAAACCCCGTTACAAACCCTGACATTTCTATCGCACTGGCCATTTTATTTTGACAAATCTTAATTCCTAATTCATCCACAATAATCTCACCCGTGCTACTTCACCACCAATGCTACTTTCACAGTCAAATGATACCAAGGTCTATTTGTCAAGAATCTTCTTTTTATAAGGTTGGAATTTAATTTTTTTTTACAGGAGTTAAATCGGAACTCGCCTTTTTACAGGGTTGTGAACATTTATTAACCCTTTAATTTATAATATCACTTTCATAGTTAAAATACAAATTATCTTTCATCGAGATTAATTTATAATTCCACTTGTATATGTTTTTTTTTCTTCAATCTTTTTATGATTCAAAGCTTTAATATAACATGTTTTTAAATCTATAATAGACAATCTACATAATAACAACTGTTTAAGATTGTTATTCTTATGATATTTTTGCAGTGAGATTCATCTCATGATTTTGCTCAATGAGATTGCAAAATTGGGTGATATCAAGTTATTGTTTAAGGTTGATATGAGTGTTGGATTCAACTCTAGGTATGAGACAAGTTTTAGTGTTAAAAAGCTTATCAATGATGCAAACATGCTTTTAAAGGTTAAAGAAGTTGAAACAAGTCAGTTATCTTAACTATCTAATTATTTTTGCAAAAATTAGTTTTATCAATGCAATACAAAATTGTATTTTTTTTATTGTTTGTGTATATCTTTTTAAAAAAAGGAGGATTTGGTCGATTAAGCTAATGTTCAGAGTCGAAATGTTTCGATGAGCATTGGTATGAAAAATGATTATATTGGCATGGTATCTTTATAATACTTTAAATTACACACAAAAATTTAAACGTGCATATATAACTTCAAACTACTATAAATCTATACTCAGAACTATAAAATGTTATGATACTAAATATTACACAAAAATAATCTAGAAAATAAGTATTTTGCTCTATTAACAAATAAAAATGATATTTCATTCTTATATGGATAATTGATTTGCCAAAGTTGTACATATACTTTTGGACAAAGGGAGTATGTCAAAAAATATGTCTAATGAAAATAATTTCAAAAATACTATGTCAAAAAGAATTATTTGCTAACAATAAAAGTTTATTTGTAAATATATAGAATTTACATATACAATTTTAAATTATTACCACAATATGCATAATCGTTCTTCTGCAAGCAAATGACCTTTTTCAAAAGTGATTTCTAAGATAAAAAAAAAATATATGAAGAAGAAAGTTCAATTATAATACCCACTTAAGGAAAACATATATGACATAAATCTAGACACAAACCTATATAGGGATTTTAGTTTATTCCTATACATGAGCAGAGCATATATGTGATTATCACTTCATTTGGAACCATAGACGTGAGATTTTTTTCACTTCTACGAGTGCAAGGATAGTTGGATGAGGAAGAAAATTCCCTCGATAGAAGTTTGGAAATATAGGGATCGTGCCCCATCTCAATGGACCAACTTTCCGGATTTAAAATAAAATAAGAAATCAAACTACTCTTAGTCATATAATTCTTAAAAAATCAAAAGTAAATTGAAATTCATTTAAAGATAATATATATATATATATATCTGTGTGTGTGTGTGTGTGTGTGTGTGTGTGTGTGTGTGTGTGTGTGTGTGTGTGTGTGTGTGTGTGTGTGTGTTGTGTGTGTGTGTGTGTGAGTGTGAAGCACTGACATGGACACCACTGATTCATAGACACAGGTGATAATGTAAGAAAATATAAGTAATTGAATGTAACCATAAACCATATGTGTCAGTGTCGTGTTGGTGTCAGACAACAAACATGCCTTCAACATGAAGTGTCCGAGCTACATAGGTGTCAATATCCGCAGATTTTAGAAAATTTGGTGCTAACTTTAAATTTCTTCTTATACTCTCATGTTGTTTTCAGTATTGTTGGAAACCCTCTGGTATGTGCAACAGAGAAAGAAACAAACTGCCATGGGATGAAACTCATGCCTATGTCAATGAACTTAAACAATACTAACTGTAAGATCCTTTTTAAAATATTTGAATGATATTTTCCTTACAATTTCTCTTTACTTTCACACATGCTGTACTATGGGTTCTAAACTGCGGTTCTGCTGCGAGCTTTGATATTGCAATAAAATGCAGAAAAATATGGGTACAATTGCAGTTGCTATATATGCCTTGCAGAAACTTGTAAAACCTTTATATTGCAAACCGCAATTTAGAACTATGTGTTGTACTATGATGTATTCTGCACAATCATTGTATTGTTGATTGAGAGAGAGTTATATTTGCTTGTCTAGATGCATTACCATCAAGAAGAAAAAAAGCTCACAAAATGGCCATTGTCTTTGGTTTAAGTCTCGGATGCCTTTGCTTGTTAGTCCTTGGTTTTGGATTTATATTATGGAGGAGACACAAACGTAATCAACAAGCATTCTTTGATGTTAAAGGTACATTTGATTTATGACTTGAACCCTGATTTATAACTTATATAACTTGTTTTTACTTAAACATGTCATATTTTTATTGATAATGTATCTTACAATTCATAATAAGATTCATTTCAAGATTTGAAAAATAGGTCATGTGATTAACTATTTGAATCTCGATTTGATAACCTCGTTGCAGACCGAAATCACGAAGAAGTCTACCTAGGAAACTTGAAGAGGTTTCCATTAAGAGAACTCCAGGTTGCTACTCACAACTTCAGCAACAAGAACATATTGGGAAAAGGAGGTTTTGGAAATGTTTACAAAGGAATTCTTTCAGATGGTACGCTTGTTGCCGTAAAGAGGCTTAAAGATGGCAATGCCAAGGGAGGAGAGATACAATTTCAGACTGAAGTTGAAATGATCAGCTTGGCAGTGCATAGAAACCTTCTCAAATTGTATGGATTTTGTATGACAACATCAGAAAGGCTTTTAGTTTACCCTTACATGTCCAATGGAAGCGTCGCTTCTCGTCTCAAGGGTAAGCTCAATTCTATAATTTTGTATTAATAAATTTAATCATGATTTATGATAGAACATTATGTTGTCGACGGAGATGGATCAACTTGGTTTTCCTCCACTAGAATTTGAAATGGCAACCTACAAAACAGTATGTACCTATAATTTTTGTTATGAAAACAATCCTGGCTCAAAAGAAAACAGATACGAAAAACACAAACAAAGAACACACAAGATTTGATCACATGCTTCAACCAATTGTGCCTAGTCTCCGACTACAGAGTGCTGCAGCGATTTTCTATTATTCAAGCTTAGGGTTATAGATTAGTACTCATGTTTAAATACTACAGTTCAGTGTACAAGACTACCTTGAACCATAGCGTCGGGGACTTCGCCCTCTACACCCTCAGTTGCCTACCAGCTCAAACAAACTGTCCACATATCTAAGGCTAAGATTTACAGTTTTGAAAATCAACTTCAAATTAAAGAATACAATAATTAATAACTAGGATATTACTTCAACATACTTCACATGTTAAAATTTCTGGATCCGTGACTGATTGATTCATATACCAATTTTTGTTATTTCCAGCTAAGCCGGTGTTGGATTGGGGGACAAGGAAGCAAATTGCATTAGGAGCAGCAAGAGGACTATTATACCTTCATGAGCAATGTGATCCAAAGATAATCCATAGAGATGTGAAAGCTGCAAATATATTACTTGATGATTATTGTGAAGCAATAGTTGGTGATTTTGGTTTGGCAAAGCTTTTAGACCACAAAGATTCACATGTAACAACTGCAGTGAGGGGGACAGTAGGGCATATAGCTCCTGAGTATCTTTCCACAGGACAATCTTCTGAAAAGACTGATGTCTTTGGATTTGGCATCTTGCTTCTTGAATTGATCACAGGTTTGAGGGCCCTTGAATTTGGAAAAGCAGCCAACCAGAAAGGAGTCATGCTTGATTGGGTAACCTTGTCTTCTTTCATCATTTATTGAACCAAGTAACTTTTTAGTCCATGTAGTATACGAAAATCGAAAATGGATTCCCTACGGTCCGGATATCCATGCATTCGTGCGGTCAGTTCATTGGTGATAGTTGGATTGAGATCAAACAGTTCACAAAATATGGAAATTTTGATTTTTTTTTTTTTTAAATCCAAAATACCGAGCTTGAAATATAAACTGCAATCCAATTGTCACCGTTGTGCTGACTGCGTAAATTCATGGTATCCAAATATCATGAAACTTATTTTATTTTAGTCCGTAAAAGACATTTTTGCCGATTTTAATCCCAAAAGAGTAGAAAATTTTGTTCATGGTCTTAATTGTTTTGGATTTAGTCCCTAAAATATGACATCAGGTTTATTTTACAGGGACTAATTCAATATGTACCAAATACTACATGGGCATAATCAAAATAACAAAAACCAAAAATAAATGGGTCTATTTGTTAAGAATTAAACTTGACATACTTTTTTTATAAGGACTATAGGTTATACCAAAGTGACTAAAAATTCCCTTCAGTAAAATGCATCTACATTTGTTAAAGTATAGAGTTTAAGCCATTGTATTGTATACATTTAGGTAAAGAAAATTCATCAAGAGAAGAAGCTAGATTTGCTTGTAGACAAGGATCTCAAGAACAACTATGACAAGAATGAGCTGGAGGAAATTGTTCAGGTTGCACTCTTGTGTACACAATATCTTCCAGCCCACAGACCGAAAATGTCCGAAGTCGTACGCATGCTTGAAGGCGACGGTCTTGCCGAAAAATGGGAAGCTTCTCAAAGAGCTGATAACACTACCAAGGGCAAACCGTACGAATTATCTTCATCGGATCGATTTTCTGATCTTACCGATGATTCTTCTTTGTTAATCCAAGCCATGGAGCTTTCTGGTCCAAGGTGAAATTTTCCTAGACATTTTTTTTTAGTTTAATAGATTTTTGTTTTTATTATTATGTTTTCTAGTTTTCTAAATAGGTTTCTATAGAAAGTATATGAAAGTTAAGATCATGTGATAGCTGGTTCCATTTAGATAATCCATGAGGGTTATATGTTGTATGATAGAAGTGTTCCAAAGCTGAGAAAGGCTGCTTGTTTTTGCAAATGTATATATACTTATTTGTTGAACTTGAATTTGTATTGCAAATATTTGTAACATTAAAAGTAAATGAAGACCTTTACTAGGTTTTTTTATTCTCACTTTTGAGAGGAGTTATTCACTTTAAAATTTAGTGTCTCTGATATTTATAACTGCTGATACTCATATGAGGATTAGGTCAATGGTCCAAGAATACTACATCTGCAAAAGCTATAAGATTAACACATCTGCATGATTATCAGCAACAACAAAAAAAAGTACAAAATTTCCCTAAAAAAATAAAAATAAATAAATAATAAAGATTGTGGTGTCATTCAATTGCTTGCATAAAAAATATTGGCTTAATTGCATGTTCGGTCTCTTATATTTATTTTAGGTTTTAAGTTGGTCTTTTATGTTTTAAACGTTTCAAGTTGGTGTCTTATGTTTTAAAAGTTTAAAGTTGCTACAACATGTTACCCACATTGAAATAAATTAGTTCATTCTATCACTTGGTCGTTTAGAGATATGAGTTGAGAATATGGACACTGGAATTTAACTTATTTACAACATCAATTTTAAACATTTTTTTGGTTTTATTAAACTCAATATTACGTGGTGGAGGGGACTAACTTATTCAACTGTGATTAATGTTTTGGATCAATTTGAAACTTTCAAAACAAAAAAGATCAACTTGAAACATTTAAAACATAAATGACCAAATTGAAACCTAAAATAAATGTAAGAGACCAAACAAGTAATTAAATCAAATATATTCATCTTTGAGTCAGTTTTATATTGTCATGTCATATCATTTTTTATAGAAATATATTCAACTCTTACTTATTATTCTTTTTAAATATAAAATTAATTATAAATATTTATTTTTTCTTCAAAATAATAAAAAAAAAGTTTGATGAAAAAATAATAAAAACTACTCTACCCATTATATGTCACGTGCCCCATGCATTGTACGGTTATACACACGAGTTATAAAAAAGATAAAATAGTAAATATAATAATTTAAATGAATTGGTAAAAATAGAAGATAAAAGTCAATCTAAAATTATGTGTCTCCTTTATATATAGGTATAAATAATATATAATAAACACATTTTCAATTGTTACCTCTCAAGATTATAATGGCAAATAATTCTTGTGATAAAAACACTCACTCTTCGGTCTTTACGGTCCTAGAGTAGTTTGTTCCACCGTACGAGTGTTTTCACTCAATGCAATGATACTTGAAAATAATTATGTTTATACAACAAATAAGTAGTCTTTATTCACATAGATGTGTTTGATATGTTAAAAAGCAAGTACTAGTTCAACACAAAACATGACAACACATCACATGATATAACATGACATGAACTTTTATGAAATTGAATAATGTTTTGTCTTATACGACGTTCAGTGGACATTAGATCATTTTGATATTTTAGACAATGTATGTTTGGGACAAAATGTTATGTTGTTTAAGAAGTGACATAAATTTCAATGAGAGGGGTTTGACTTTGGCAATGTGAGGGAGTGTAGGTTTAGCGGGTGTGGAGATTGATTGTCATGATGAAGGTTGTCCGTCCAACAAGCTAAGAAGGAGACAATTCTTCTTTGAAGAGATGTTTTGAGTTGCAAAGTGAAAAACAAGATAATTACATAGAGAAGACCACATTTATGAAAGAAGAAACATAGTCTCTCAAAAACATAGTCTTCTTCATGTAATAATATGTGAATTTTTCACTTTGAACACTACCCAAATCTCCATAAATGAAGTTTTACCCTTTTTCCTCATATATTTGAGCAGAATACCTTTATCGTTTGACGACGACTAACATCCATACCTCTAATCCACACTACCTCCCATCCCCAAAGTCAAACCCCTCGCATTTGGATGCATAAAGAAAACTAAACCGCACCTGTTACCCGTAGTGGTCGTTTTGAAGATGAGAATGATGTTGATAACGATATGTTTTTAGACTATGTTAATTTATTTCATATTATTATGCTCAAGAATCAAGATTGTTTGCTATTTGTTTTCTTCCAGCTTGCATCGCATAGATTTGGCCATGATAGACACGCTAAGGATGAGACTTCATTAGAGGGAATACCAAAAGTTCTTCTCCCTCTATTGTTGGATCTCACACAATTGTGTTCAAATCTATGACATCTAATCTAAGTCTACAAGGGTTGGTGTTATTAGTGGTTGTGTCAAATTTGAAGTGAAGATGAAGTTAAAGAGTATGTTTTATCTATTGAGAAAGCGAGTCAAAAGAGAATTCACACATGAAAAATGGGTTTGAAGTTGTTGGTGAAAGTGAAGGTTGGATATGGAATGGTGGGTTGGTAGTTTTGTGAGAAAATAGGTGAAAGAGCCCTAAATCTATTGTTTGAATGTAGAACATAGAACATATATTGACAACTCTCTATCCGGTCTATCTGTCTTGGATCCTTTGTGTTGTTGTACGAAAATGAAAATGGGAAACCAAAGGCACGTGGAAGTTTTTTTTTCCTACAAAAAGAATAATGTTTATTAATTTAAATTGAAAAAATATATTATTCAACATTGTTAAAAATATATAATATAAATCTGAAAACAAGCTCACAACATCTAATCTAATGACATACAATGATAAAATACTTACAAATAAT
>Ga0315914_1005203_pt1 | contig 19076 bp, 12 predicted proteins | sample MpolenodulesMG_FD_203920 | JGI IMG/M metagenome (GOLD analysis project Ga0315914, IMG submission 203920) | Medicago polymorpha root nodule microbial communities from Los Angeles, California, United States - elongated nodules | ecosystem: Host-associated > Plants > Roots > Nodule | place: USA... | reverse complement strand
TTTGGACCAGAGCTGGTATTATGGCCTTGTCAATGATTATGATGAGGCGCAAAGGCTTCACCATATCAAATATGACGACCGAGATGAAGAATGGATTAATCTCCAAACTGAGAGGTTCAAACTCTTGCTACTTCGTAATGAAGTTCCTGGACGTGCAAAGGGGGGAAGGGCTTCGACAAAAAGTAGAAGGTCTGATCAGCAAAATGGAAGCAAGTCGAGAAAAGAAAAGCAAAGAGGAGAAGAGATTAAAGAGGATGACAGCTGTGGTGGGAGCTCTATGGACTCGGAGCCTATAATTTCATGGTTGGCTCGATCTTCTCATCGGCTTAAATCTTCTTCTTTTCATGGCATTAAGAAACAGAAAACTTCTGTCACACATCCAAGTACAACCTCATCATTGCTATATGACGAACCCGTCTCAGTACAAGGAAATAGAACTAAAAGTTCTTCCAGGGGTGTTGCAAATAATCTGTCTTGTGGTTCTTTAGCACAAGATAAGTTGGGTGATAATTTGAGGGAGAAGTCCGCATCGCAAAGCACCACTCAAATTAAAGATCGCAAACAGCCCACTGTTTATTTTAGAAAGCGGTTTCGAAGGCCAGCTCCAATGTTGCCTCCTGTGCCTAAAGAGAAACACATCATTGTAAGTACACCCTGTTCTATATCCGGTGATCATGTGGTTGGTGGGATTCAGAGTGTAAAAGAACCAAGTGGCAGGAGGTTTGAGGGGCCACTGTGGTTCAGTTATAACGAGGGAATATTAAAAATGATTTGGGACATGGAGTCAGCATCATTCAAATTTGACTTGCACTTCCCTATAAAGCTGATATTAAATGAAGCTTTTCAATCCGAAAACTTGTGGCTGCTCAATGCTGTTTTGCTGCTTCGGTATGGGACAATTGTGACCAAGTGGCCAAGAGTTTGTTTAGAGATGCTTTTTGTTGATAATGTGGTTGGGTTGAGATTTCTATTGTTTGAAGGCTGCTTGAAGATGGCTGCAACCCTTTTTTTATTTGTCCTTAGGTTTTTCCATCAACCTGCTCCCCTAGGGAACAGTGACTTGCACTTGCAGCTTCCATTTACATCTATTGGATTCAAGCTTTCCAGTCTTCATGCTATCAAGCAGCCACTTGTGTTTGCACTATATAATTTCTCCAGATTGAAGAATTCAAATTGGGTGTACTTAGATTCTAAGCTTAAGAGGCACTGCATACTCAGTAAGCAGCTCCATCTATCTGAATGCACATACGATAACATCCAGGCACTTCAGCATGGATCAAGCAAGTTCACGGCAGCTTCCATCAGTGAGCCCTCATCAGTCAAGGTATTTCTTCCCTTTTCTTTTTCTCTCTATTTCCTGATTGGCAGTTTGGTATTTTCACATTGGCCCTTTTGAAAACTTTCCATATTTTTTTTATAGGCAAATGTTAGTAGTTAATTTGTTAGTAATTACTGAACACTTATTCCCATTGATTCAACATTGTACATCATGTAATAATTTCTAAAAATCACTGCAAGTTAGCTTATGTTGGGTTTTGTTTTGAAATCTAATCATGCAACTTCTGGATGAACAGGTAGTGAGGAAGAGGAGTAGACCAGGGATTAACATCATGGGTGTTTCCAAAGTGTCCACTCAAGTTGATACTCATCAATCTTCTGATGCCGGCGAGAGGAAGCTTCCTCCATTTGCTCTTTCTTTTGCTGCTGCACCTTCATTTTTTCTCTGTTTGCATCTCAAGTTGCTGATGGAGCAGTCGACAGCTCATCTAGGCCTTTGTAATCATGTACCTGAAGATGGTCAGGAAGATGCTGGCTTGGGGACAGATGGTTATTCCAGCATTGATGATTGTTCTAACCGGAAGTCAGAAATTATTCTGCGGAAAGATACAACTTTGTCGAATGACGCTGCAGGTGATGGATGGTCATGTGCTGTGTTAGATCAATTAACCGGTCCCTCTACTTGTGGTGATCGAGTTGTCTCTCAAAATGACCAGAATATTGGTCTTCTTGGCACTGGAACTTCTATTTCCCATGGGTCTGAGAGGTTTGGTAATATTCACTCACCAGAGTCGCAATCCCATCATTCAGCACAGAAGTCAGGATCATTACCTTCAAGTTCTTTAATACACCAGGATAAGGCAGGCAATGGTTCTCCATTTAATGGTGATCTACGTGTCCAAATTCCTTCAGTTGATGAATTTGAGAAACCTAATGCTCAACAGTCTCCTGTTTTGTCTTGGAATATGAATGGAAGCGTTATTCCAAGCTCCAATAGAACTGCTCCAAGAAGTTCTTACCGCCGGAATAATTCGTTGTCGTTGGGATTCCAGTCACCTTCATGGTCTGACAGCAAGACTGACTCCCTTTACAATGATTTTAGCAATGGACCCAAAAAGCCACGTACCCAAGTATCATATTCAGTGCCTTTTGCAGGGTATGAATTGAGTTCAAGGCACAAAAGCCATAATCAGAAAGGGCTTCCTAACAGACGCATTAGAAAGGCTAGTGAAAAGAAGTCCTCAGATGTTGCTAGGGTCCCTGAAAAGGATTTTGAATGCTTATCTTGTGATGCAAATGTCTTGATTACAGTTGGTGATAAAGGGTGGAGAGAATATGGGTCCCATGTTGTATTAGAGCTGTTTGAACAGAATGAGTGGAAACTCTCTGTAAAAATTTCAGGAGTCACAAGGTATTCATACAAAGCACATCAGTTTATGCAGCTTGGATCAACAAATCGTTTTACACATGCAATGATGTGGAAAGGAGGGAAGGATTGGATCTTGGAATTTCCTGACAGGAGCCAGTGGGCTCTATTCAAGGAGATGCATGAGGAGTGCTACAACCGTAACCTCCGTGCTGCTTCAGTTAAAAACATACCTATTCCTGGTGTTCATTTGATAGAAGAAAATGATGATGATGTATCTGAGGCAACTTTTGTTCGAGGCACTATGTACTTCCGACAGCTTAAAACAGATTTTGAGATGGCTCTGGATTCATCCCGTGTACTGTACGACATGGATAGTGAGGATGAGCAATGGTTTTCAAACATTCGAAGTTCTGAGAACTACAACGGTGACTTGAATGGGATCACGGAGGAGTTGTTTGAGAAGATAATGGACTTGTTTGAAAAGGCTGCATTTGCTAAGCTGCGTGATCAGTTTACACCAAATGAAATAGAGGAACTTGCGCTTCATGTCGGACCTTTGTATATTGTCAAAATTATCTATGACCATTGGCACCAGAGAAGGCACAAGAAGGGAATGGCTTTAATACGGCACTTTCAGGTACTGTTCAATTACCTCTTGTTATGTTATTATACTTTTATTTCCAGGAATGTCTGTTTCTTTTTAATGCCTTCATTAAAATGATAGTCTAGCTTTTCTGAGATACTTGAAGAGTTGGATGAGAGAAGGGGAGTAGGAAGAGAAATTAATACTGCAGTACACTTAAAATATGTCTTGGAGGTTTTTTTTTTTTAAAAAAAAAACTAATTGTTTTGGTATTTCGGGACATTGAATTGTGGTGCTTGTTATTTGTTGTTCCGATTTAAATTTTGAATGCTTTACACAGTATTGATGTGATGGCTTCCAAGTTAAAACAATTATTTAGATTTCTTCCTACCTACTGTTTGATATCTAGTCAATTCATCTATACGAGGGTGACTAATCTTTGACTCCAGCAGTTGTAACACAAAATAGACTAAGAAAGCTGGACTAACCAATGCTCCTAAAAAGTTCCAAAATAAAAGGTTTATGTTGTGCTCATTATTGAATGGTATTTTGTAATCAATTGGCTTGATGTGGTGATTAGTGGTAGTTTCTGTATCTTAGAATGCTTTCATTGGTTATATGTTATTAACAGAGTTGATTCAAGTGTTGGTTCCTTAATCAAATGGTTGGATGGCCGTAGTTACATATGTTGCATATATTAGTTGCTGGATACAGCTTTGGATGGTTTATAAATGGGTGTAATTATGTATTTGATTGGGTGAAAGCATGATGACTTTATGTAGTATACCTTGCTTTTTTCTGGGGATGACCTGTATATGTATGCTTGGTTATTGTTTGCCTGAAATTTTCATGTGTTTTTCAGCCCCCTATGTGGGAACGATATCAACAGCAGCTGAAGGAGTGGGAAATAGCCGTGACCAAGAATAACCTTTCTTCTAATGGAAGCCTGGATAAGGGTGCAACTTTGGAGAAGCCCTCCATGTTTGCTTTCTGTTTGAAACCAAGGGGTTTGGAAGTACAGAACAAGGGATTAAAGCATCGATCTCAAAAGAAAATATCAGTCTCTGGGCATACAAACCGTTTTCGATATCATGATGGCTTCCACACTACTGGTAAGAGTTGTTTTCATTTGTTATTATTACACTTAAAAAAAATTAAGAACTTTCTCCTTACATTTTTCTGTTGCAACCTCAGGTAGAAGACCAAACGGCCTGGCATTTTCTGATGAAAGGTTTGTATACCCAGGCCATAGTTATGATTCTTTGGATGATTCTCCATTGCCTCAGACGTCACCAAGAGTATTCTCCCCACAGGATGCTGCTAGCATGAAATATTATTCTATGAGCAATGATGCATACTACAGAAATCATATGCAGAAACTTCACAGGAGCAAGTCCAAGAAACATGGGTCATTTATGTATAATAATGGTTCACAAACGTCAGGTTCTAACAGTCAGAGAATGCCTGTGTCAGAAAAAAGAAACGGAGTTCGATCGAACATGATCAATCATGACTTACCAGGTCACAAGCAGTACGCACCGGATGGCCCTCAGAAGCATGGGGTTGAACAATTGGACGGTTCAGACTGCGTGCCGCAGCAATTGGATGAGGAGTTTAGACTGCGCGAAGCACAAAATGCTTCTCTCCGTGTACGTAACACAGCTAAGTTTAAGAGACACAGGGCTAACAACTTGCATTCTATGGCAGAGGTGGCAATTCACAGGGCAATGGTTGCTCTTATGACTGCTGACGCGATAAAGGCTTCCAACGAAGTGGTTGGTGGTGGTAGTAAAACCAACAGCTGAGCTCTGATAACTTCAATAATCTTTCGTCTGCAAATGTAGCTGCGAAGAGGAGATTTTGTTGCTGCGAAGTTGGTCTCTTTATCATTGGCTACCTGAACCTTTTTTTGTTTTCCAGCTTGAGATCTGCTCTGTTCAGATTTTACTGTTGCATTGATCTCATGGTATAGGTCTTTTAAATTTTTGGATACCTATATTTGTACAGATTCCCCCCTCCCCATTTGGCGTTTGTGCCCTCCTTCCGGCTCCCTCCTCCCCTTCTCAGTTTCAAATATTCAACATGAAAATAGAAATCGGCCAATAATACAACACCAGTTTGAACTGAAATTTAGTCGTGTTTCTTTGGAAGTTTTTTGGCAAATGGTTAGACTATATCGTATATGGCACGCTTTAGTTAATCACTTCTGTTTGGTCCTATATTTTCTGCAGCCAGACGAACTACACAGTAATTTATTCCAAGGGATTTTGATTTTGATGAAAATTGGACAGTTTGTATTTAAATTTCATCAAATTGTGTTTACAAAACACCCAAAATACAAGCTGTCCGATTCTTGTCCAACAAAAGAGATCAACAATTGTGTGACTTTCGAAAATCCAAAGGCTTGTTTGATTACTGTTTCTGAGAATTATAGTTGTAAAATTTAAAATAAAAATTGTTTTTTGTTTAAACTTTGTTTGTAAAATTGTTCTACAAAACTTTTTTTTTTTGTCTTTTAAAACCAAGTAATCAACAAGTCCCAAATATATTTTCCGCGTTTTTAAACAATGAATTAAGAACTTTGTCTCCTTCTTTCAAAAAAAAAAGAAAAGAACTTTGTCTCCTAGCAGGTACCTCAAGGTATTCTTACTTGGCTCAGCCCTATGCTAAGAGACTAATTGAGTCGGTAGTAATTTTTTTTTAAAGATGTTCTTTTATTATCATCTAAAAAATGTTCTTTTTTTCAACAAATTATTTTATAAACTAAAAAACAAAAAGGTTAATTAAGTAAATGATTTTTATAAATATCAAGTTTTTAGTCCCTACAAAAAAATCGTACATTTTAGTCCATGTAATATTTTCCTCTGCATTTTTAAAGACCAAAAAAATGTTGCTGAATTTTTTTAGAAAGAGTAAAAATGCTGAAGGAAAATTTTACAAGACTGAAAAAATGCGATTTTTTTTAGTAGGGTAAAAACAAAATTGTATATATTTATTGGAATAATATACTTAATTAACCCAAAACAAATTATCAAACAAGCCTTGATACTATTCCTCGTTTTTTAAACAACAAAATTAAGATCTTTGACTTCTCAGTGGGTATCTCAAGGTATTCTTATTTGGCTAATTGGCTTAGCCCTTTGGATATGCTATGAGAATAATAATTGAGTCGGTAGTGGTTGATTTTGTTTTTACCAAGGTTTAACTACATTTCAAATCATCGATTCTAATTTTTATGAATCGAGCCAATTTTTTGTTTTTTTGGGAGAGTTATGTTGTCAACTCTCCTAACACCATGTTGGTTACATTGATAGACCACGGATGATTCTTCAACATTGACGGGCACAATTTTATAAAAAAAACAGAAAAAATAAAAATAAAACCTAACACAACCTAACCTTGCGTTGAAGTCTCTTCAATGCTTTGTTGTGCCTTTGCAATCTCCAGAGGAAGAGCTCTGAGAAAAAAAGTTTTTTTAATTGATTAATAGTATATGAACAAAACGAATTTGAATTGAAACACTAATAGAAAAAGCAAAATTAGCGAGGGAAATTAGTGACGGAAAAAATGAAATTTCTCACAAATTCCTTGGGCGCAAAATTTAGTGATGGAATTTGAGAGGAATTTCACGTTTTCCCTCACTAAATATCCCTCACTAATTTTTGTTTTTTTAGTAGTGAAATAATTAAAAGAGAAAAATTAAACCTGTAAGATTTTGCCAAAACAATTTTTAAAATGAAATGGCTGTTAGGGATTGATGAGCTGATATTGGAGAAGATGAGGAAAGAGGTAACCAAAGTTCACATAAGACTGTGTTACATGGTGTAAATGTAGGTTTAGTGCCCCCAATTCATATACTATCGCAAGAATTATAGAAAAAAATGACATTTCGAATCGGCGCGAACAATTTTTTTTATGTATTCAAACTACGAGCACAAATATAAATGCGCTATGTTGAGCGGTGTGAAGAAGATCGAAATATAATTTGATAACGTTAATAAAACTAACCATACATAGATGAAGTCGTAAACATAAAATGATTAAGGGATGAAAAAATATGGAATCAAGCATATTTTCATGGTAATTACTTTTTCATCCATTAATTATTTTTTATTTACAACTTCATCCATGTATAATTAGTTTTATTATATTTTTGTCAAATTTCGTTGCGCTCTTCTTCGTACCGAGTAGCATAATTCATTTATCTTTGTCCCCTCTTAGGTTTGAATACACAAAAATATTTGTTCTTGCCGATTCGAAATAGCACTTTCCCCCCTGATGTTCTTGCGATATTGTGTTTCTTTCTGAGTTGGGGGGGCCTATGTTGTTGTCGATATCGATAAAAAATGGATTCTAGAGTATGTGTTTCACTCGTTATGTATTTTTAATTAAGAATTGATATTTGTATAACCATTTTTGAGATAACTTTTGGCACAACCTTTCTGTCCACCGCCTCTGGGTAGAAGAAAAAACTAAATACTTTGTCCATACTAAAAGATATTATTTTATTTTATTTTATTTTATTTTATTTTATTGTATAACCATATTTTCCCATCTTAGGTCAATTTAATACGGACCATTGATTTAATATTAATAAATGTCAATGGATAGGATTACTCTCAAATGGATAGGAACTTGATGAGATTTTAATTTTAAAAAGCCGATGGACTATTTTTTTAAAATTGTACAATCACTTAGTTTTTATAGATTTGGAAAATGTAGAAAATAGTGTTTTATTTTCTACCAAATTTTTATTTTATCAAAATAAATATTTCATTTTTTTATTATTTAGAAATACTTGATAAAAAAAATTAAGGTAAAAAATCTTTTTTATGAACCAAGTGACATTCATGTAAACGAAATAACCAAGTGATATTATTTATTTTCAAAAGAACGTGTTTTCAATTAAGTTAGAAAATAAATCTCAAGAATAAGAAGTTGAAATCTGAGAGTGAAACATGAAAATGTTAGGTCATGGTATTTGAGTCTATGTTTTTATATCAAACAGATCATTGAGGATGAGGCTGGGAATACGTATTAGATTTTCTCCTTTAGAAAAAGTATGGGTAGTTTTTTAAACGGGAGTGAAAAGAAAAAGTTGTATCTCCCGTAAACAAATAAACAAAAAATAGGGGCTAAATGATATGATTTTAAATGAGGGGTATATATTAGAATATAAATAAACTGGGGTACAAGTGACAAAAGAGGTAAAGAAAAACTTGTGATACCGTTATTACCGGCAATTTCTCCTCCTTGACTCAAACACCAACAAAATTTTCTTGAGTGGACAAAATCTTTGTCCCAAATTTGTCAAACCTTTGTGTTTCTACCATTGCTATCATTGTTCATTTCCATCATTGTCCACAACAACCATTATCATTAACATCATATTATTGACATTATCCATTAGATTAAAGAAGGTTAGTTTTTTTTAATGATTTTTCAATTTTGTTTAATTTACTTTAGGTAACAAAAACATTGAACATTTTGTTTTTCTTGAGATGGTTTATAAATTGATTAATAATAATAATAATATTAGTAACAAAATATGGTGTAACGCTAAAAGGTGTTACATGATGATTCTTAATGTTTTTCCATACATTATATTAATGAAATTGAAAAATTGTTGAAGAAGGTTGCATGTTGATAGTGGAATCAATTTGAGCAATTGAAGATGGGAAATTCAAAGAAAGAAGAAGAAAGAGTTGAAAGAATAATTCGAGGTCTTTTAAAACTTTCAGAAAATCGAAGATGTATCAACTGCAATATCTTGGTATTATTTAATTATTCCTTAGCAATTATTTTTTAGTGATTAAAAATAATAATTATAAACTTCTAGATTTTAGTTTTTGATTTGTCTAAATTGATGCTCTCAAAATAGTTCTTAATTTTTTTTTTTTTATGCATGAACATATTCTTATGAAATTGTACCTGACAAGCATAACATTGGCTGTTTATATGAATTAGGGACCACAATATGTCTGCACAACTTTCTCAACATTTGTATGCACAAATTGCAGTGGACTACAGTAAGCAATTCTTTTATTTTTTCCTAAAGTTTATTTTCTTTTTCATACAAATTGAGCCCTTTGAAGAATTTATTTATATTTATATTTAGGATTTAATTTATATACATTGTCAGTGTAAAAGTTCTTTACACTGTCAATCAGTCATAACTATCAAAACATTGAAAACATTTGATTTTAACCATAACTATTTCTAAAGTCACACATATGAGCGGTTGTGATTTACCGACAATGTAATCTTTTTACACAAACATATGTTTATGTTTATTTTATCATTTCTTCACTTCATTTTGTAGTAAATGTTGCCCTAAAACTTTATATGTATCTTGATGGAGACTTTATTTGTTTTACTTTACTTTTTTTTTGGTAGTGCTTTATTTGTTGTACCTACTAAGTTATATGAAATTTCAGTCGAGAGTTCACACATAGAGTAAAATCTGTCTCAATGGCAAAATTTACTCCTGAAGAAGTTACTGCTCTTCAAGCTGGTGGCAATGAGGTGTGTATGAATTTTATTATTATTTTTTTAAAATTTATTTTATCTATCTCAAAAACCAAGTTACTAAATATTAACTTGGTAATAAATGTCTAACTTCAATTTATGCAGAGAGCAAAGCAAATTTATTTCAAAGGATGGGATCCTCTACGACATTCTTATCCCGATTCCAGGTAACTTTTCATCTTTAAATTGTGGTCGCATCACAATCCTTGATATTGTAGAAAATGGCGATCCGATATTGTAGTCGTGTCACATTTAGCTTAATATCTAACTCAAATATTTATTTCCAGTAATATGCACAGACTTAGAGATTTTATCAAGCATGTCTACGTGGACAGAAAATATACCGGCGAAAAAAGTCAAGAAAATCTTCCCAGGATTAAATTGGTAACTTTTATATACATTTTTACATGTACTATCTTGTTTATTTTAGGCTCTTGGCATCTGAAAGTCACATCGAACCGACTAATCTGAGACGAGTCAGGTTGGTCCATTTAAGGATCAAAACTCTCTCAGTGACTGTTTCTTCATTCACAAGATTCGAACCTGATACGTTGTTTAAGAGGAACAAACTCTATGGCTGAAAATTTGTTGCTTTCGGTGTTTCTTTGAATACAGAATGACAAGGAGGAGTCCTATGAGAGTAAGAGGAGTAGTTCATTTCGTTTAGAGTTCATAACTACGAAGTCAAGTCCCGGTGCAAGAAGCAGTCCTGGTCCAAGAAGCGGTCCTGGTCCAAGAAGCGACAACTCGAGTTTCAGATATGTATATGATGAAAGCAGAAGTCCTAAATATGTTAAAAAATATTCAAGATATGGGGGAGTAACTAGAAGTCCTATAAAAATAGAGGTTGTTGACGACAGGTTTCGAGACGATGAATATAGAAACCGCAGGCTTTCAAATCTTGAATCAAAGCTAAAACAACTTTCAGTTGATGGTCAGAAGAATGTGGAAAGAATCCAAGCTCCGGTTGAAAGCTCTTCGGGTGAAAAAATAACGGAGAATGATTCATCTTCACAAGTAAGTGAGCCTTCTCAATAAAAAAAAGGGTAAATTGTGCATTTTGTCACTGTAACATAAGCGTTTTTTTTGTTTTAGACCATCTAGGTTTTTTTTCCATTAAATTATGTCTTGTAATTCAAAATTCTCATAGTTTTAATTTCTGAAGTCATCTTTCTATGCAAGTTAGACGAAATGACAAACAAAAAGCCACGTGGCACATTGGTATGACATGCCGCACGAGATTTTGGTGCCACGTGGCAGTGAGTTGTCATGTCAGCACGGCCACATGACTTTCTACTAAAGTCCATCATGCTTAACATTGAAACACCCTTAATTTTGCGATGCATGTCATTTAGGACACCATGTTTAAATTTTATGACATTATTAATAAACCATTTGAAGTCCCATCGATACTTTATATTGAAGGCGTGTCTCGTATCTAACATGTGTCCGACGTCGATACAACACTGAAACATCACATGGTCACACTCAATTATTCTTTTTTATTAAATTACAATGTGTCGACATGTGATTGTTGGCTTTGTGTTCGATGTCTGTGTCTATATCCGGTGCTTCATAGATTCGGACTAAATCTTTGATGTATTTTAATTGTAAAAGGTTACAACTTCTGGTGGAGAAGGTTCTGTTGAGAAAAAACCATCTGAACAAAAAATTAATAAATCAAGAAGCTTCAATGATTTGAGTATTAAGTCTCAAGCTTCTGATACTGCTATTGTACCTGTACAAGAAACACCAAGTATGACACAGGAAAGTGAAAATAACTGGGCCTCATTTGAAGTTTCTGATACTGCTATTGTAGCTGTACAAGAAACACCAACAGAACCAACACCTGAGGCAACAATTTCAAATCCTTTAGACCTTTTACTTCTTGAATTGTCAGGCCCTTTTGCTCCAACCACTAGTGGCATATCAGAAGTTCCAAGTGGTGGCATTGTTCCAACAGCTACAACAGTAGAAATGGACTCTACATGGGATTTTCCATCTACTTCAGTGGAGGCACAACCTTCTAATGAAGCTCCTCCACAACAATCTGAGCTACATGTGACAGAAGACTCCATTGAAGATTCACACGCACATGAACCACGAAGCATGCAATATCCTCCTTCTGTTTCAGTTGCTTGTAGTTCAATAGCACAACCAAAAAATTCACCAAACAATGATGTAGCTTTAAATAAAGAGGTGAGACATACAATATGACAGTTTTAGTATTTAGTACTTACAAATATATTATGGTTTGCTTTTGGTTCTTGTTATTACATTTTAAGTCTCTAAAGTATTTGTTTATGTTAAAATTTATCCCAGTAATATGTAGAACATTTGATTGTAGTCCCTCTAATACGAGCTACATAAAGATTAAAATGAATACTCCCTCCGGTCTTATTTATAAGAAACATATGACTTTTTTGATTCATTGGATAAATGATGTATTTGGTCTATATTCTAGACAAGATACATCAATTACTCAATGAATCTAAAAAGTCAAATTTTTCTTATAAATAGGACCGGAGGAAGTATTACACACCTACTACAGGGATCAATTTCAATACAAACAAATGTAGCGGCACTATTTTACTGTAATGTAGCGAAATTTGAGGAAACGGTTATTTTTCGTGATCTGTGATTGACAACACTGATAGTTACTCATCTTGTTCTATCATTTGATTGCATGCAGACATCATTTTCTCCTAATACACATGAATCATCACATGCTTTTACTGAAACTTCTTCACAAACCACCCTAAATCCTACTCAAGATACCAGACCTCATGTTGGCTCTCGGCCTAATACTATGGAAACCAAGTCTAGTGGAAGAATGGAACTTCCAGAGGTAATAGATGCATCCATTTGTCACAACATTCTTTGTTTTTGAAGATACAAGCAACCTTAATACCTAAATAATTTCTCTGCAGGACCTTTTTAGTACAAGAGACTTATCCGGCCCAGCACCACATGCAGGTTGGCAGAATCTTCAACATCATGTCATGGGATATGGCATGCAGTATTACCCTAATGCAATGGTACACTCTATGCATTTCATTATCAATTTTGATTTAATTCGTACACACCGTTAGTGTAAAGATCTTTTTACACTGTCAATCAATCATAATCTTCAGATAATAAAAAATATTTGACTTCATATAGATTTTCAGTGTAAAACTTTTTACACTTACGATGTATCAAAATAAAACTCTATCAAGTTTAGTTTTAGTTTTTCTTGGTTTTGATATCAATGCTGATTGAATGATATGATGTTTCATTTGCAGCCTCCTCCAGCACTTCCAACTGCATCAAAATACATGAACCCGCTTGACATAACTGAAGGGAGAAGTCTAGCGCATGCAACATCGGTATGTACAACATTAAACTAATATATTATACTGTAGCAAGCCTTGCTATGATTCTATTGCAAACATTGTAATCTTGTTTGGATAAATTGCTTAATTAAGTGCTTATAGCTTATGGCATAAACACTTATAATATAGTGCTTACGTAAAATCATTTCTACAATAAAAGATAAAATAAAGTCAAAATGTTTTCATATAAGCTGTAAGCTGTCCTGTAAAGTATGAAAATAAGCTGAAAAGGCCTTATGGACATGTCATAAGCCATTTCCATTTACTCTCTGAAACAGTCTTTCAAGTGCATGTGTCTTACTTAGCTTGAAGTAGAAGTTATCTTCATAACCTCTCTCTGCAGTATTATCAAACTTGTGTTTATCTAATTTACATCTTTAAGTGGATCCAATAAATAGTTTTAACCTTCAAAACTTGGTTGTATTTGTTCATTTGTAGTGTCCTACCATGGAATCAATGAATGGTGTGCTTCCATCTGTACCAACAAGAACAGGACTAATGCATGCTTCAAGTCTTGGCTCTTTAGATACAACGGTGCCTTATTCCGCAAGTTATCCATCTCCAATTACTGGTATTGTAATTGTTATCTTCCATTTCCTTTGAATATTTTTTGTTTATTTGATTTTTCAAGGTTATTATTCATGATTCAATCATCTCAGGTGTATGCTTTGATCAACTTAATAATGAAGATCAACATTTTAGGTAAATCCTCTTCTTGGCATTATATTATTGGATTATTTCTATATAGTGACTATTGACTAGATTATAGTAGTAATCTATAAAGCATGTCACCTAAAAGAAGGATACAAAGAAATCAAATTCAATTTAATTTGCAGAAATGATACATTCTATTTAAAACTTGTGTATAAACATATACTAAAGTATAATATTGTAACGCTTTTCAATATTTTGTAGATCACAAAGAGTTGACACTTTCAATGGTTTTGGATCTCTAGACACCATTCAACAGTCATATGGGGGATATGGGACACATGGAATTCCAAATTCATTTTCCAATACAAGAAGAAATCCATTTGAATAATTTGGTATACTTCAACAATCTTATTTCTTATGCTAGCCCATGAAAATTGGACAGTCAGTTAATCACTAGTTTCCTGTCTCATGTAAATATGAAAGCACATGGCATGGGCATATGTTTAAATTGCCCCTTCACTGTAATTTTGTGTAAATTTGTATTAATTTTTTTTACATAGTAATGCAATTAAAATATTTTCTCTTACTTCATCATGTTTAAGAACTATGTGAAACTGATCTCTTATGCTGCTACTATTACCTAAAGGATCTATTGGCAGAGTTAGATTGCCCGCAATCAGCATTCCATCTAGTGGTGGCCCTAAGGGTGGGCGACCGCCTAGGGCCCCATGTTTAGATCAGATGATCTAAATTTTAAAAACGGTATTTCAATTGTTGTTTTTACCGAGGTATTTTAGTGTTTTGAAACTGTTCGATCTTGATACAACAACCACTTATGTGTTGATTGTGTGGAATTACTGACTACACAAAATCCAATTCCTAAATTTTTTAATCAAAGTGTTATGAGCACATTAGCATTGTATTATATTCAACTTCACCTAAGAATACATCAAAATGATTGGAGTGTCCTTTATTTTAAAGATCAAAATTGGTTTCCTACTGTTTAGCATCACATTACACGGTCTTGAAGGTAACCTAGGTAATAGTAATGCCTTGTGGGAACATAGCAGTCAACTTATAGACTCAGCAAGTGTTTGAAATATTTTAATCCCTTTCAACTTCTTGCCCTTTGTGACACACATAGAGGGAAAGCTTTTGAATTAAAAACCTCTAATGCTTGGGCATGAATAAGTGGTTGGTACATATATTTCTAAATGCTTTTTTCATGTGTTGAAGATTTTACAAGGATTTTTTCTTTTTATCCTATTGAAGTAGATGAACAGAAATCTAGTAATCTAACTGAGTGGAGGATAAGCTATCCGAATAATAATTTCAAAACAATTATTATGATTCATTCAAACCATATTCCATATATGAATCATCATAATTTTTTATACATATTCTAATTCTTCTTCATACGTCAATATTGTGGTCCTATAATTCTTGTTCATATAGCCATGTTAGATGATTATATTATATGGTTCTAAATTGTGGTCAGCAGCCACAATTAGAACCATATGGAAACTTTCATGGTTTTGAGTGTAGAAATAAATGATGAAAAAAATGAGAAAGAAAAAGAAAATAACACTATTAATAATGATGAATCTTTTTGGTTTTGATACAAATTTCAAAAGTTGGAATGGAATGGCATAACATAATGCTCCATTTATGTAGTATAAGTTGCAAACCTTTTGGAAATAGAATTATTCTAGCATCCAATTATTCTTCAAATTTTATTCGAAAAGGTGAAGTGTTACATCATGCATGTAAATGAACATATAGATTCTTATAATAAAGCAAGTGAATTCTCTTATACAGTTAGTTAAGTATCACATACACAACAATGTATGCATAACCCAGGAACAAAGGGAAGGAAATTGATAAATAGAACATTTCATAATATATCATAGTTTTAAATTGCGGTTGCAGTTACATTGCGTTAGCGTTCTTAATATTGTAGGACATTGCAAACTAATATAACTCGCAATTTCAATACAAATCAATCATTACAATAATATATATAGAAAAGTAGATAAGAATAAAAGATAAGTCGACAACAAATTGCGCCGCAATTGCAAAGACCTCCAAAACTATTATGTTACATCCACTTTTACAATTGTGGATCACAATTTAAAACCATACTCACTACAATACTAAAATAGATGACTAAGCAACAAGCATTTTATTGAAGACTTTCACAACCACATTTGCTAGGTACTTTTATCGGGATTTGGACTGTCTTCACAAATTTCAGGCCTTCACACAATCAACACAGTGGTGGCTATTTGGTTCAGATCGGGGAGTTTCGATTTCAATCTCAATATTTTAGAGTTAAAAAAAAATCAAAATCCACTTGCTTTCTGCTAAGTTCGGTCTTAATCCAATGATCACCAATATTCCGACTCCATGAAATTTGTTACTTCAAACAATCCAAATCCGTTTTATAAACCTATATTATGGTTTATCTTTTGTCCAATTCCTTAGCTTAAGAAGCAAATACACAATCATTCCACCAAAAAATCCAAGGGCTGCACTTGATCCCACCAATGAAACAGCAGTGCAAATAAGTGCCACAAATGAATCTTCTTTACTATTCATATCCCTAGCACACGTAGCAAGTTCAATACCAGCAAACAAAAGCAACACACCTAAAATCCCAACTGGAAACTGCATTAAAATGTGTGCCAAAGAAGTTCCTAACACCAATCCCGATACCAATTTTGCAACACCAAGAAGTGCCACACACCCTCCACTCCTTCCACCAAATTTATACTGCCCTGCAAGTCCACCAGCCCCATGGCAAGATGGCATTGCACCAAACCAACAACCAACCAAATTCATCAACCCAACTGTCACTGAAAGTGAAGTGACTGAAAAGTCCTTTTCAGGAAACAAATCCTTTGACAACTTACAAACAGCTATCACTGAGTTCAAGATTGTCAAAGGAAGTTGAGGAATTGTACCTTTGATAAAACCTTTCTTCCAAGCATGTTTAGTGAATTTTACCACTTCTAATGAAGAGGGTCCAAACTTAATTTCATGCACCACATTAGGCCTTTTAATGAATGCCAAAATAACACCTAAAACAAAGATTACAAAAGCAGAAGGAAGTGAAAAAACAATCTTTTTCACTCTACTAGTCCTCTTTTTTTCACCACTTTCTTCACTACTACAACACCTTTGATTTTCACTCTCACCAGCACCATTCACAATAACAATAAAACAAACACAAACAATGGCTAAAACCAACCCATCTAACCCAAACCAAGGTCTTTGACCCAAAGCTTTAGACTTTGGAAGATCTTGCATTTTCCTCACATATTTAACAGCAGTTAAAGCAAATGATAAACCTTGTGCTAGTTGAATTCCCCTCACAACACATAAAGGAATAAACTTGTACACCAGCTGCATCAACCCAGTGACACCTAATAATAACACCGCGCCGCTGGTCAAGATTCCAGCGGCCATTATCTCCGGCACACCGAAGGTAGCGTCCGATAAGGCCTCAGCGGCGATTGACTTCATGGGCTGGACTGGCATAGGGACCCCGTAAATGACACCAGTGAGAATGTTGCATACACCTATCAAATCAAACACCACACATGAAAATGTCAGTGCCGTGTCTGGTATCCGTGTTTGCTTTGGTGTTTTACATTGATCTATACATGTGAAAGAATTATGTTTCAAATCTCAATTATTAATTTTATCAAAATGAAATAAAATTCAACTATGAATGTAAGTTAGTTATAACTAACTACCATATAGTGAACAAAATAAAATGTTACTTAGGAGATATAGATAATTTCTGCAACACATGATTTTCATGTAAATTTCTAAGTGATTTTGAAATATTAGAATATTTACCTGTGAAGATTAATGTGGTACCAAGGTTGAGGTTCCTTGACAGAGTTAAGGAAAGAACTATTGGTATGTAGGTGCCAAGGTCACCCATGGCACCATTTAGTTCAGCCCATTTTGAATGTAAAACCAAGTTGTTTTTCACTTTCTGGAAGATCAAGTTGGCTGAGAATTTTTTGGTTGGATTGGTAATGGTGGTTTCAGGGTCTGAAATGGGAATTGAATGAGAGTTTTGGTTTGCCATATTGGAGATTTTGTTTTTGGGACTCATCATATGAAGTGTGCATGCTCCAAGATTTTATAGCTATAGCAACGGTATTAGTTCAACCAAAAGAAAAGCAAAATTACTTCTTATTCTCCACTTTCCCACTCTTTTATTCCCCTTCTATGATATGATGATGATGATTCTACTAGTACTATTTTTCTTTTAATAAATAAAAGGTAGAGAATGATTCTCGTTCAAGTTTTTTTATTTTATTTTTATATTTTTGAGTTCAAAGAACATTTAAAGAGGGATTTAAATTTCTTAGAAAACACTAACATGTTAATGTCTCCTTTTACCATTAGATCAAACATTTAAAATGATTTACTTATACAAAAGTAAATCATAAATGAAATTAATTTTTTGTTGAATTATGAGAATAATTTTTGTTTGACTTTGAGAACCTATTTAATTCAAAATGACATGAATTATATGCACCTGAGTTCACATTTACTATTGTAACGTGTAGCGGTGTAAGAGATTTGGACAAAACCGACAAAACCGAAAATCTAAACCGCATCAAACCTAAACGGTATGCGACCTTGTTTGGTTTGGTTTGAAACCGTACCAAACCGACCCAAACAAATTTAGTTTGGTACGATTCTCCGTTTTTGATTTTGAGATTAAAAGAACCGATGCTACCACATCCCCTCAATTTACTAATATCATTACCTCTTCACCTCACACACACTTAAGCAAAGTTAGGATGGTGAATTGGAATTTGGCGATTCAAGTTAAAATTGAGTTGAAAATTTAGTTTGTATGGAGTGTTGTTTTGAGTATGTTTGAATTTATGGTTGATTTTTGGAAGTTGTGCTTGATGAGCAATGGATGTATGAATCATGGATGATTGAAATATTAATTTGAGTTTGATGAATGATGGATCATGGATGTATGAGATATTTGAATACCGTTAGTTATACAAAGTTGTTTGAAAATAAGAGAACATGAAAAACAAAAAATATAATACAAAGTTACTTGAAATATTTGAGTATGTTGTAGCTATGAAATACAAATTTGTGAGAATATGATTCTTTTTTAATTGTACTTTCAAACAAACCGATCAAACGAACCATCTAAACCGTTCCATTTTTGAAAAATAGTAAAAACCAAACCAAAATGAACCGAATCGATTAAGATTTCATCAGTTTAGACATTTTTTTTGTTGAA
>Ga0315914_1005201_pt1 | contig 19080 bp, 10 predicted proteins | sample MpolenodulesMG_FD_203920 | JGI IMG/M metagenome (GOLD analysis project Ga0315914, IMG submission 203920) | Medicago polymorpha root nodule microbial communities from Los Angeles, California, United States - elongated nodules | ecosystem: Host-associated > Plants > Roots > Nodule | place: USA... | reverse complement strand
CCCCATAAATTGTAGAATTGGAACCTTGAGAAAAATCAGTATAAAAAGGTTTAATTTATTAGAGTTTTCAAGAAAATGGTCATTTTGTTAATTAAATTGAGATATAATATAATTTGAGGATTAACTTCACCAAAAAAGTCATTCTCATGACTTCACTATAGAATTTTCCTATTTATATATATGCTAGGATCCTACAATTATTAATATCTGAATTTACTTATAGTATACACCTTCACAGACACCTTCACAAGATCAAATAGGTAATTTCTTTTTAGAGCAACCCATAGATTGATATATTTAATTTAGGGTGGTAAAATGGAGGGATTGGATGGATATGAATTTGGATCCTAGTAGATGGATCAAAACAATCTATTAATCCATTAAAATTCACTATTTTTTGTCCTTATCCAAAAATATTCATTCAATCCAATCCATTAAATATAAAATCCATCGGATCAATCCATTATTAGATTATTAATGGATGTCAATCCGATCCATATTTTAAAGTGTGTTATTATTTTTTTTCTTCATAAATTAATTTAATAACCTACTATATTTGATTTGAAAGCGTGGAGGTAATAACCCACTGTACTATTAATTTGATACATGTCCAAACATATTTTATGTAACAAGACCTAATACTCATTTTTCTGTTTAGCCCAATGAGGTTTTTTTTACAGAAGTCTAATGAATTAATAATTCAGAAATATTTCATAAAATTAATTAAAATAATTAAAAATATGATGGGGGGTGGCTGCTGGTGGTCAACGGTTGCCACCGACGTTAACCACGACAGAGCTCCAACTGATTCACGGCGGTATACGACGGTTTATTGATCATTTTTCTGGTGACCCACAACGGCGATACGGCGGACCGGCGGAGATCCTAGGCCAGTGGTGGTCAACTGTGGGTCTACTGGTCAACCACTCACAATTAATATTTATTTATATATTAATATTAAAATTTTAAATAAAATTGATTTGAGCTTGGGATAAATATCATCTTTTTTTCAAATGGGCTTAATGAAAAATTCTATTTTGGGCAAAGTCAAGAGAAAAAATTTTATTCATCCGAAATGTTAATTTTGTCACCCCTATTAAATTTCTATAATTTTATGCTTTGTATTTTCAGATTTTTCTAATTTCTTAGTCCTAAATTTATTTTAATATTTAAATATTTTTTAGGACTTTTTTATTTAAATTAATCGATTGGATTTTAAAAATAAGTTGGATGGATTGAATGTATCCATATTTTAAATGGATGGATAGAATCCAATTCATTAAAAAAAATTGTTCAGTGGATAGATTAGATGTATTTTGTAGTGGATAGATTAGATGAATATGGATTTGGTGGATCACTTTGCCACCTCTAGTTGAATCCTCTTGTTGGGAGTCTCTTTATAGAACATCACATAGATCTAAACAAAAATTAGAGACATAATCGATTTTAATCGGATAATGGATTTTTGGAAAGATTCAAAAACGAATTTTCCTTGAAAGACCATCAGTTAATTTAATGGTTAAGATTTAGTGTAAGTCATTAAACTTACATATGGTGTCAACGGATCCTAACTCTATATATACAACGAAAAGTCTTACTTAGTCATTTAAATATGTAAGTTATATCTTCAAAAAAAAATTATTTGTTAACTTTTGATTTTTTAGAGAATGAAACAAAGATAAATATTGTGAATTCTCCGATGCCATATTCAATATAATCAAATTCAATCATATCTTATTTATTTTTTTGTTATCTCTCCGGTTTTTGGGAGAATGAAACTTTAATAATTCAGAGTTTGTCTCAGAGATAAATAAAGTCAGATTAAAAATTATTCTAATTTATCAAGAGAACATCTAAATTAGATTGTAATGACCATAACAATATCCCATTCATTAAAAATTAACATTTTTTTACCTTTTATCTAAGACTTTGATCTCGTTATTTTGGATGAAAATCAATGAAGGATGAAACATTTTGTATAGTATAGCATTTAAAAAACAGTCTCTGAGTTTAACTCAATTGATATGGATATTGCATAATATATGCAAAGTTCGAACCTCGAACACCTCACCTTTTCACATTTAAAATGTCTGAGCTTCAACCACTATATTACTTGAAAAAAAATATATTTAAATAACATGTACATTTTTTTTTTGACAAAGAAGAACATGTACATATGTTGGCAACAAAAGTGAACTAAATAAAATTTGGTTCGACGCTGTAAATATTTTTAACGATAAATAAACGACTATTTTGACAAAAATTAATGATATAAAGGAATTTTTTTTGACAAAAAAATAAATAAAGGGTCTATGGAGCAGTTTTGTCAACTTTGTATAAACCAAAATATAATAAGACAAACAACTATTACTTGCGATCAAAAAACAAAAACAACTACGTATTTCCCACTAATACTTTCAATTTGTCCAATTTTAAGTTGGTGAAAATTTAAAATTATAAAAAAATCCATTATAGTAAAAACCGTTTAATTATTTTAAAAAACTCGATATCCGATCCAAAAACGATCTAAGAGAGACCAATCATATAGATTTGCTAATAGTTTTCTTCACTTAGATTGACTAATAGTCTTTTTCACGAAATTCTACTATAGTCACAAACATAGATTAATAATGTTTGAGCACGGACACATTTTTTTTTTCTAATAATAAAAAAATGATAATAACGATTTAGTATTTTAAAGAAAACCCTCTTTTATGTGTGTGATCAAACATTATTAATTAACGTTTATGATAAAAAAAGAATGCATCCTTCTTCACAACTAGCCTTGGTTCTTTTGAAACCTTGAAAGCCCAACTTTATATCCAAGGGTTTTGATGTCTTGTTGCACTTGTGCCCTGAATTCATTGTAAGTAAAAGGCTTGTACTCGTTGCTCTCAATCACAACGTCTTCACCAGGAAATACAAAGTAGCATAGTGAGATCCTCTCTATATCTTTCTCTACCTTCACTCTATGTGACACACTCTTGTATCTATCGCTGCTAATTGCCTAAACCAAAATAAATCCATTAGAATAGAGTATAGACACATAAATATAACTTTAAAATAAATTCATATTTGTTATTGAGATTTGCTAACTTTAACATTCACCTATTTATTTTTCTAGAATAGGTTGCAAATTATAAAGGGTTAATATATGTTTATCTCTGTAATATTAGTGGTTTCTGGTTTACCTCTGTAAAAAAAATTGTTTAGATTCCAACTCTATAATTTGAAGATTTTTTGGTTTTGTACCTTCATGAATTTTGATTATACAAAATCGATAATATGACAGAAGATAAACCGAAATTTGCTCAAATTATAGACTATTAAAATTAATGAGTAATAAAAAAAACTCTAGACCTGCATCATGTCACCAAGGTTGACAATCAATGTGTTGGAAGTTGGCTTTACAGTGAGCCATTGATCATCTTTGAGAACTTGAAGTCCACTCACATGATCATCTGGATTCAATATGGACAGCACTGAACTATCTGTATGAACCTCCATGCCCCAACCAACATCAGTAGGTGGATAACGATAGACACGTATGGTGCCTGTGTTTTCTGATAAATATGACTTTGTTGTTTTGAGATTCAGCTCAAGATTCTTAACCATTGCTTCAAATAAAGTTGTAGCAATTCTTGAAAGATGGGTTGCATATTCCATTAGTAAAAGCCTTGCAAAGGAAACATGTAACTATTAGAATAGATTTAGATAATCACTTCAAAAAAATTATTTAAATTCAAGACATGATATGATATACAAGATGTAAAATTTTATGGTGAATTGTTTTACGTGAAAACAAAGATTTCTTAAAAAATTGTACCAAAAAAATAAATTTGTTAAAAAACCATGGAAAAAGATGAAATAATATAACCAATTGTATGTTAAATTAATCAATTTTCAAGAACAAACCACAATTATTGTGTTCTGGTGTTAACTTTCTGATTTTCAGAGGAAACACGTTCGACTTTATTTAATGAAAACAACAACAATCAAACATTATTCCATCGCTTTGACTATGAGACGAATATTTATTGAGATGCTTAGTCACAACCATTTAAAGTTCTATATTCTTCCATCCAAACCATAGAACACAAAAAACGCTTGCAAATAAATTTAAATATATCTATCTTATCTTCAAAGATATTTTTTTGGCCTACTTTTTTTTTGTTGAAAGAATCTATCTTCAAAGATATTAACGGGACTTGAGTGCAGAATATTTGGGATTATTGGGAGTTTGTCCTTTTTTTAAGAAAATTTTAGGTAGGACCACTTAGATTAGAGAATCCCTAATTTGCAGGTTAATTTTATGACAACACAGAAGTCATTGTTCTTTCTTTCTCTTTGTATTATGTTGCACCATTTGTGTCTTCATGTAAGATTCTTTTTCTTTTTTCCAATGTTCTTTTCAATTGTTTTTGGTTTATAACAAAAACAAATTTGATAGATAAATAAAAAAGTCATGACCATTAAAAATTCATACACACAAATCGAGAAATCAGAATTTTAACTTTAGTCACAATATTTGTGCAAAACAATTTCGACATTTATTATCGATTGAAGTAAGGATTATTAACAGTTTTTAATAAATTTATTTAACTAAAAATAATTATCATTTATTATCGATTGAAGTAAGGATTATTAACGGTTTTTAATAAATTTATTTAACTAAAAATAATTATATATGAGATGTATCAAATATTTACTATAGATATACTCATACATGTGATTCAAACCAAGACATAATATAGAAGTCTAACATCTTTAACTGGACTCTCTCTCTAAAAAATTATTTAACTAGACTCAGCTCATAATTTTTTTTGGCTTGTTTTTTACATTGAGAGCAATAATTGCAAATGTTATCTAAAACAGTCGGCCATGTTTGTCTTTTATATTTTTTTTTAAAGAATATTTGTCTTTTCACTTGTTTGTTTTCTTTTTTGATGAAATGAAAATTGGTCCCATTTATGAGAGGGCCTTAAAAAATGAGAAATGATATTTTAACAACCATTTTTTAACAACTTTTGTGACAACTTTCTCTCTTATCACTACTAGAAAAAGAAAAATTTGAGAGGGAAATTAGTTACGGAAAAATTGAAATTCCTCACAAATTTTTTGGTCGCAAAATTTAGTGACGGAATTTGAGAGAGATTTCACGTTTTCCCTCACTAATTTTTGTTTTTTTAGTAGTGCATACTCACATTATTTTTTTACTTTCTCTCTCTATTGCTTTGATATTTGTGCAAATACCTCATTTTCTTTGTAAAAACTTTGATTGTCTCAAAAATTGTCATCTAAATGAATGTTCAAATAACACAACTCTTAAAAAATACTGCTTAGTAATTTTGCTTATCAATCGTTTTTATTTCTCATTCTAATGCAATGAATTTCCACAAAGGCCAGCTAGAAAATGAATTTTAATGTTGTGAGTTTAATTACGTTAATAGGGATATTGTATAATGCATGCAGCAGTCTAGTTCTAACCGCTATATTATTTGATAAAAAATTAAATAGAGTTGACAAATATTATTCTCTCCTATTAAATAAAAAGATAAACTACTACTAATTTTCAATTGTATAGAAAGCTAAAAACAAAAAAAACACAATTGAAAAATAAACAGGAATTTATCTTTTGATTTTTGATGGAGTATAGTATCTTGTTAAACTGCACGTTGGGTATCTATCAAATCTGATAATCCATTTCAAGGATTTGCACAATCCAATTGGTCGAAACACCGGTTCATGCAGTGTTATTGGGCACCAAACAAAATGTCACATTCTCAATAAAACAAATATTTGCACCCAACAACCGACCCATAAATATATGTTACAATTTTCCACATGCATGGACAAACTCCCAAAATATAAGACACAACAGATGGCCAAGAAAGAGACATAAAATAAAACAATACTCTCTCTCCTTCCACAATTATTTTCAGACTAAATCCTTTTACACAAATTAGAAAGAAGCCATCAATGGAAAATATTAATAATAATAACAACTAAAAAATAATATTATTGTCCATTTGTTAGTCTAATTGACCATTTGACTAAATCCTTCAAATTTGTTTTTTTAACTAAATTATCAAATTGGTCAATATGGTCATATTGACCATTTGTTAGTCTTATTATTATTGTCATCATAAATATAAAGTAAAAAATAATATATGTTTTTTACTAGAAGTAAAATATAATAATTGATGGTAAAATATAATAATTGATGGTAAAATATACGTTGAAAATTAAACTAGAAGTTTTTGAAACGGTGATTTTTTTTTTTGTTGCAAATATGATCATTATTATGAAACACAGCTTATAATAATAATAATAATAATAATTATGAATAATTCCTCAAAAAAAAATCCCTTCATAATAATAATGATAATAAAAATAAATTTGTTAATTGTCATTGTGCATACCTGATGGACTCAAGTGAAGGAAGTTGATGTTGGAAGTGAGAGAGTTGACACAATGGCACATCAAAACCTTCAACCCAATTGATATTTTGAGGACCTTTTGTGATTGCTGTTCCAGATGGAGTTAGGGCAGGAGTACCCCAAAAGTATTTGATAGGGCTTTCACTGCATGCTTCTTGTTTAGACTCAAAGGACAAAGAAAATAGTTGTTTGGTTAAATCTTGAAGTTGTTCCAAAAGGGTTATTGGAACACCATGATTAACCAAACGGAATAGACCCCATTTCTTGCAAGCTTCATCCAAATTTTTGTGTTCTAAGCACTTAAGATCTATGATTGGAATAGGATCTGGGTCTTCAATTATGTCTTTTGGGTCATAAAGGTTTTGTGGTTGGTTGTTGTGTTGGCGGAGAATTGGAGGGTAGGAATCCAAGTTGTTCATTTTTGTTTCATGTAAAAAGTTGAGAAATTGAGAGATGGGAAATTATTGGAATAGGTTATGAACACATGTTGTGAATCCGATAGAGAGAGAGGATTAGAGTGATGAGGTGACTATCAAATCCATATAAGTACAAAATATATACAAGGGATTCATTAATATTTTATTTTTATTTAAATTTTACATATTTGTAGTTATACCATAATATAAAAAGCAACTCGACTCAAAGATAAGTAACTATTAACTACTTTTTTATCGATCTTTTTTCTAGAAAAATTTACTTTTGAGAACTTATTCTTTTTCAAATTCAAAATTCAAATTTAAGTATGTGTTTATCTCAATTCTAGAGGGTCAAAGATGATTTTAGAGGTTGTAGAATTGATTTTGCGATGTTTGAATGATTTAAAATAGAACTGATTTTGCTCGTAGAATTGAATCACTTGAAGGTGCAATTTGTAGCTTTTGACTTCTACAATTGATTTTAACCTTAAATTTATTGCTAAATCCACTTCTACATAAATACATTCAAACATTCCTTAAAAAAACATTTAAACATAAAATTCATCTCACTTGTGTATTAGGATTTTTAGTAGGTTTTTTAATAAGACGGCTGTGATGGTTAGGTACCTTTATATTAAAATTAAGTAGGAGATGCGGATCGCAATTTTATTTAATTTTAGTAATAAAATCACAGGTGTTGCCATTTGGGGGCAAAAGCATTACAAATCGACAAGTGTCCATATGGCTCGTTAACTATTTATGTGTTTTCTATGATATGAGGTCTATAATAGACAAAAATGTAAAAGAAAAAATATTTATAAAAGATAATGTAAGATGACATTTATTTTTAAATAACTCTTTTTGTTAACGTAACAATCATTGTAAAATGGGATGAGTAATAATCATATCAACTACCAAATAATGGATAGGTTAAGTGGTAAGGAATTTTAGCTCTTTAAACATGTGGTTAAATATTTAATTTCTATTTTATTTGTATGAAAAATCTGGTTGATAAAGGTGAACTCATCTTATATATCTTATATGTTATTCGATAAAGATTAGTTATTGTTAAACGACAATAAATTTTTATACCAATATCAAAATAACAGAAAAAAATCATATACGACTTTTTCTGGTATAGGTAAAAATTGTCAAATGATATCATAAATAGGTTGGAAAGAAGTGTCAAAAATCAGATATCTTTCATAAAATGTTAGGTGTGGGACCAACTTCTCTTTTGTCAACTTTTTTTTTAGTTAGGTGTATGACCAATAACTAAAGGAATAATAAACTTTGGATAAGAAGTCAGTGTAACTATTTTTTTTTTGAAGTAGACGAAATGATAATAACCATTGAAAATTTACATATATAAGTAAGGGTACAAATATTTTTCAACACACTCTTTTTTATTAATTAAAATTTATATAAATTTCACAAAATTATGTAGGTGTCATAAACTTGTTGAGATTCATATGAATTTCAATAAATAAATTAGGGTGTATTAAAAATGCGTGTTTTTTATTTTACTAAAATCATGTGTGTGTGTCGATAAACTTTTTTTTCATTTTTAACTAGAAAATTCGAATTGTGTCAAAACAATAAAAGACCAGAGCATATAAATTAATAAATAGTTTATTTACTTTTGTCAAAAAAAAAAAATTTATCTACTAAGAAACATCTAATATACCCCTTCAAAAAAGAAACCGCTAATATAATATTTTTAAGAAAGTTCTTGTGAGCATAACTAAGTTAGTAATAACATTTCATTATATATATAGAGTTGGGTTCGAACTTTACATTCTCCACTTATCTACCTTAAAGATATAAAAGTTTAATCACTAGGTTACCAAATTATTTTATTTTCAATAAAAATTAATGATTATATTCCAAAAATAAATAAAAATTAAAGATTAATTTCTTGACTAGTCTTCTAAATTAAAATACACTCAATAGTGTACATGTATTTAATTTTGTTAATTTTACTAAGGAAATCACTAACATAGGTTAGAAAAATGATATTTATACAACTATTTTATAACAACTTTTGAAACTATTTTATTTTTATTGTGTTATTAGTATTTTCTATTGTTTTGATTTTTATGTCAATATTTAAATACATTTCTAATAAATCTTTAGTTGTTTTATAAATTGTCTAAAAAATAGTTGTTCAAATAATACAGATAGATTACGCACACGAGAAAATCTTGTGTATGTACAAACATTTAGGCGCACACACATAAATAAAAAAATTATAAGATAAATAAAACAATCATATCAATCAATATCACTTTAATTATTTTTTTAAAATTATTTTTAGCTTTATAGCTGCATGTCTAAATGTGAGGTGTTGGTCAGATGACCGAATAACAGTCTCTCTACCCACACATCCATCAAATCTGATAATCCAGACCTTCGTGGATTTGCACAATCCAATTGGTAGACACACCCGTTCATGCAATGTTATTTTTAGTTTTTTTTGACGCAAAAAGGTGACGAGGCAACTAACTACTACAAAACAAATTATTTTTGCACCCAACAACCGTCCAATAATTCCATGTTCCATATTTTCCAGGCATACACAAATTTCCACAAAACAAGACACAAAAGATGGTCTAGAAAGGGACATAAAATAAAATACCACTACTATACTAACAAACAAATTATAAAAAACAAAAGTTGAAGAAGACACACGACAAATTACTATTACAAATATTGCTATACTGGTAATAATCATTGCCAATTTCTTAATTGTCATATTATGCATATTCCATCCGATCACATTTATAAACAACTTTTGCTTTTTTATGTTCATTAAATAACTGATGTATCTGAACAATATTATAATTTAGATACTTCAGTTATTTAATAAATCTGAAAAAACAAAAGTTAACTTATAAATGTGACCAGAGGGAGTACCTAAGAGACTCGAGCGAAGGAAGTTGATGTTGGAAGTGAGAGAGTTGACATAATGGCACATCAAAACCTTCCAATTGATATTTTGAGGACCTTTTGTCATAGGGCAGGGGTACCCCAAAAGTATTTGATAATTAGGGCTTTCATTATATGCTTCTTGTTTTGACTCAAAGGACAAAGAAAATAGTTGTTTGGTTAAATCTTGAAGTTGTTCCATAAGGGTTATCATAAACCCATTCCTTGCAAACCTCATCCAAATTTGTGTGTTCTAAGCACTTAAGATCTATGATTGGAATAGGAAAAGTTATTGGACTAGATTATGAAACACATGTTTTTATTCAGATAGAAAGGATTAGAATGATGAGGTGACCATCAAAATCATATAGTACAAAATATATACAAGTTTAGTGAAGTGATCGATTCATTCATTTTTTTTTATCTTTTCTATGTTCTATGTATATAAAATAAAACATCACGAGTGTTGTGACTGAGGGGCCAAACCATTGCATTTCGACAAGTGTCCATATATGGCCCCATCTGCCCAAAGATCCTTAAAAATCTAGAGAAAGTCCTTGTAATGTACTGGGTGTTTCCGTTTTCAATTCAGCAAAATCCTAGTGTGGTATCGGTTTTCATATTAAATTAAAATATTTATTCTTTTTTTCTTTAGTTGGTAAACGAAGTGATATCCATCATAATAAATTGAAACATAGAAGTGCGAAGAACTAGAATTGAGTTTTGATGAAGATGTTTATATACTAACAATATTGATATTATTTAAATGATCATCATCGTCGAATTGCATTATCTTTTAATGAGTGTAAATTTCATCCAAAAGGAGGGATGAATTGTGCAACATTTCTTTAGCAGTTGCACAAACATGCGACAATTCGTATGTTATCCTAATTAAGCAATCAATTTAGATTTATCTATACTATATACCATCTAGTCATTATTATAAGCAAAAATTTATATTTTAGATTCATACAATTAATGTTGTATATGATTTTTATTATGGACCACATACATCATTTAATGAATGAATTTAAAATATTGATTTTTGCTTATAATAGTAACCGGAGAGTGTATTTTTCAACTTGATCTATCTCTTCCATAATGAAATGCAACGCGTATCTTGACATGTTTTCAACTAACTTTGACCATAATAACTTTCCTTTGAACTCGTGTTCAATCAAAATCATGCTATTTTGAAAGGAGACTTGTATCTTCATATGTTGTAATTTTATCATGTTTTTAATTGAAGCTCAATTTTTACATCTATCACATGTACTACTACAAATACTTTTTTTTAACTGACTAGGAGCAAATTCAAATTTATTTGTCATTGTATTTCCAATATACTATTACCTATATACCTTTCTTGGAAGGATCATTGAAGTTGTTAGCTAGTTCACTAGCAAGCATTTGTTCTTCTCGTTTTAGATGTTGTTATGACCTTAGAAGAATTGAGTCAGCTCATGATTGTGTTCTCCATCCTCAACTTTTAGGATCCATAGACCATCACACAATAAGCAACCTCTTAATCGAAATGAATATTCACATTTCATTGATGCTAAGATTTTATGCTTTGTCAACTTGTTGTACTCTTTACGGGACCTCCTCTTTCACATATTATTTTCAGCCATTTTCTACATTATCTGATTTTGAAATAACAATATAAATCCTAACTTCTCTACTACATCTCGAACCCATGAAAACAACTCGTCTCATGAAGTAAATTTTCTTTCAAGGCCATTCATACAAAAGGTCTACAGAGACCTTAATATCAATAGTTCAGGGGTTAGTATGATTTGTCAAATGAGAGTGTTCCACATCAAATTTTATTTCAGATCAATTTGAGATTGTTTAGATCAATTTTCACTTCTCCTGCTCAATCATCTTGTGTTTTTATCTTCTTCGGAGGGCACACGAGAGGGATGAAAAACCATCTCCTTCCTTCTCCCTCAATCTTCTTGTAATGCAAATTTATCTTTAATTTTCGAATGTTTTGACTACATATATATTGTGATGCTAATGTAAATGAACTATGAAATTCAGTTAAATTAATAAATTTTGTTGTCAATTTTAAATCATGTTGTCACATTTAACTTATGTTATCTCTCTAAATCAAATCGAATCTATACACTGTACTCTTTAGATCCTGGGTTAAGTACATTTCAAATTTTATAATCCAAACAACATTAAAATCGCTTCGAATTATAAAATGTAAACTAGGTAAAATGAGCAAAATAGAAGACGCGCGAGAAAGATGGTTGGGCTTTGGGCTTGGGCTTGGGCTTGGGCTTGTGAGAATCTTGATTGTTCTAAGAAGTTCCATTACATTCTTCTCTTCTTCACACTCAAATTTCTCACTTTTCGTGTTTTCTCATTCTCCCTCTTTCACTTTCCCTACAGCATAACGCCCACACCCTTGTTCCAAGGCAAAGCGACGCCGTTTAACACCACTCTACTCAGCACAGGTTCATTTTCTTCATTTTCTTTGAATTTGTTGAATTTAACTGGCATAATCACTTGTATCACTGTTTTAGAGAACTTATGACATGTTCATAAGCTGTTTTCAACTTATTTTCATAAGCTCTCCAGGATAGCGCTTATGCTATAAGCTGGATAATAAGCTGTTTATCAAAACAGGGCCTTAATATAATCTTTTAGGATAATATGGAAATCACTTCACTTTAGTAGCTGCTGGTTGTAGTAGACTAGGGAAAAAGTAGGAATAATCGTTGTTATGCTTGAAATTATAGCTTTTTCTTAAGAAGCTAAATTAGCCCACCCAAATTGACATCAGGGAGAATCGAACCTGAGATCTTAATAGGAGCACACTCCAAGGTCCCAGGCCAACCCAAGTGGGTTGCTTGAAATTATAGTTAATTAATGATACTAAAAACTAGTAACTGTTTTGAAGAAAGTTTTCTGTCATAGAGACCTTTTTGTGTCACAGAGAGACACTCCCTTTTTCCGGTTTGTGAGCAAAGAAAGTTTGACATAGATCATCGTTGTCGCATTAGTCGTGGTTATTATAACCAAAGAAAGCTTGACATAGACCATCCTCAAGGCAGGCATCGATAGAGAAGTAGAATAATGATGTGCGTTATGTTGTGCCAAGGTTGCTTATTTTTGTAGCTTCTTCTATTGATAAACACACACACACACATGCACATACAGTCAGTCACAATCAGACAAGATTTAGAAATTGATGCTTAATCAAGGGACTTTAGAGTACCATGGTCGTCTAAGTTGGTTAAAGGAAATTAACAATGACATTTAAATATCTTGTGATCATCCTTAGGATGCCAAATTATTATAATAGATAATTGGAAGTGGAAGAAGAACTTAAAGCTATTATATCCTTTAGGACAAATGTATGGAAGGTTTTAGTTACCTAAATATACTATGATTACTGAGGCTGCATCTTTTTTTACATAGCTAAACTTTTTCACTATTGGAAGTTTGAATCACAAGAGTACGTTGCAAGTTGGAAGGACAAAATATAAGAATACTTATGGAAGTTTTATCTTTTATTTCTTTGGCTGTAAGCAAGTGGCTAATATTTAGGAATGTTGATTCTAAAAGCTTATGTTTGATATTTGCATACCTTTTGTTTGTTTACTAGTTAATTCGACAAAAGCGAAAACTAGGGTAGGCAGTATGTTTGTTCACACTTTTTTCAACATATAGGATGTTGGATTGTCTTGAGGCAAATTCTAAGGGGAATGGCCGCCTTGGGGAGTAAACACTTAGGGGAGCTAGAATTCATTGATGGGTGTTGCTGGTAAACATTATACTTGAGATTCTGGTAAAATATCTGATTTTTTTAAAGACAAGTCCATGCTTTGGCCTTAGTTCACTAGATTCAATGCTCTTTTCCATGAGTGGGCTTTGATGCTTCTTGGGGGTTTTTGTTAGAGTTCATATGGACAAGTAAGGTGTGGGTATAAAATAAAAAAATCAGTACTTGTTAGAGCATGTTAGAGGTTTTAGACATTTTGATAGTTGTCAGTTGTATCAGACTACGTGAGAGGTTACTGTGACATTGTGGCCTTTGTCAAATAGGAACTTGTTTTATTGATAATTAGTGATCTACACATTAGACATTTCAAAATCCATCATGCATCGACCTGAGTTTTTTGAATTTTCTACACGCTTTACTTTCAGACTCAGGGTAAGGTATATGGTGTAAGACTGTAAATTATAATAGTTTTAATGATGTAATTGTTGCGAGGCAAGGATTACAAACATGTTATTAGGTTCTTGACGTTTTGTAAGCTAGCTAGGATTGATAAGCCTTTCTCTACCATGGTTTTGTGATATTCTCTTAGGAGTGATAAAACATAATCTAGAGCCTATTGTGGAGGTGGTAAAATTGTCACTTTTGGTTAGCCTTATGTGGGCGACTTGGTAAGAAACAACATCGTTGAACACTTGCAGCAGCAGTGCCCCTCCCTTTATATGCAGGATCTCATCAACTGGGAAATTACAAGCTCTGCTGTTTATGTTTTAGCTACTGATGAAGAGACTATCTGATCCACTGATTAAAATATATTACTTTATTTCGCATTTTGCATACTTACTGAGAAAGATTATTCCCAATATTAAAACGAAGCTATCTCAATACTTTGTTATATATTTAGTTTTGCTAGAACTATAGTGTTTTAGTGATTATATTCTGTTCAACTTTCAATTGTAAACAACACTAATGATTTTGTATATATATTCAGCATCTAGCTGGTTGTTGAAAATATGGCCAAGCATCATCCTGATCTGATCATGTGCCGTAAGCAGCCAGGAATTGCTATTGGACGATTATGCGAGAAATGTGATGGCAAGTGTGTGATATGCGACTCGTATGTGCGTCCATGTACACTTGTAAGGGTCTGTGATGAATGCAACTATGGATCATTTCAGGGTCGATGCGTCATATGTGGAGGAGTAGGAATATCCGATGCTTACTACTGCAAGGAGTGCACACAGCAGGAGAAAGACAGGGATGGTTGCCCGAAAATTGTCAATTTAGGGAGTGCCAAAACTGATTTATTCTATGAACGCAAAAAGTATGGTTTTAAGAAAAGATGAAGATGACGGGTTCAACATTTATGTTTCTATTGAACTTTTTACTCAATGTATGCCATGATTGGATATCAACACCATAGCATGAGACCTTTTGCATGTAAACTTTTATATCGGATACAATCATTATAGGTTTAGGTATAATCATCATTAACCCTCTTCTCACTTTATTCCTCCATTTTATATCTTGGGTGTTTCAAATCATGACATACAAATTACGAAATTTTTAATTGACGAGTATATTAGATTATCATTACCAAATTATGTGAGTCTGAATTCTAGATAATCTAAAAAAAGTTTACTGAAAAGAGTGTTTAGTATTTCTTTAATTTTTGTTACGACTTTTTTAAAGGGTTGTTGGAGCTTAAAAACCTATCTAAAAGCTTATTTTACATCAAGACCTAACAATACCTATAAACCTGTTACTAAATAGACCAAATCTTATGTTTATCTAAAGCACATAAATATGTCTACTACTAAATAACGAAATCTTACAAAGGTCTAACAACACCAAATATCTGCTACTAAATAACCAAATCATATGAAGACTCGAGTTTATAAAAAAAACTTTAACAATATCAATAATGAATGATATATTATATATAAAAAACTTAAAAGGTCGGTCTAACGAGTTTATTAGGTTTTTTTTGTAAACCTTAACCTGACTTTTTTAATTAAATAGACCTAATGAAAAGTTTGAGCCTGACCTTCTTATTAAATGAATTTTGTCCGACTAGATTTTAAAAAAGTTAAGTCGTAGGCTCTTATGGGACGACGTGACATGTTCCCATCTCAATTTAACTATTAAGTATCTTTTCATCTTATTATGTGTCACATTAATAAAAAATTAGTCTTATTAATTTATTTCGAAAAAGATGTCTAAAAAAGAATGCCATATTTTGTTTTCCTATGAAACACATTCAAATAAGATAACCATCATTGCTCATCTCATATTTAGTCACCACAAAAACTGAACTTTTTTTTTTTTTTTTTTGCCTTTCGCACCGGTTTCCGACCCATCAATGGTGGATGACTAATCCGACTCATGCGTAGAGACATGCACACTGACCCAATGTTGTTTTCCCTGGGAATCGAACCCGATATTCACCGGATATGTCTTTGGAAGGAGCTCTTTGCCATTGAAGCCCAAACAACTTGGTTCAACTGAACTTATCTAATAACGATTTAAGTAGCAAAGATAGGAATCGGTTGGAGCATGCCGCTTTATCAAATTTTTTTTAGTGCCTCTTAATATTTTTTTAACAGCTTAAAACTAATAAGAGAGAACACATTCGGCTGTTTATTTTTTCTGCTAAATTAAGAGTACAAAGATAAAAGAGAAAATAAGGTATTCTAATTAGACTCTAATCATCCGTGCCCATATATATTATTAAAAGAAATGGGAAAATACATTAAAAAAATGGAGGAATATAAACCTAACCCAGTAAATATACACAACAGTGTAGGTCGACCCCAAACGGGTAATATAAAAAATTAAAACAACATAAATGGATATGAACCTTTAATTAATCCTAAAACTAATCAAATGTGCTCATTGCGGTTATTGAATCGTCCATCAACACGGAAGCGAATCCATGTACCATCAACTGTCTACAACAAATGGCAGCAAGCAAAATGACCATTTCGAGTCCCATAGTCCAAGTCAAGCATAAAGAATGACGAATATAAATTGACGTATGAATCGTCTGCCAACACAAAAGTGATCCAAGATCCATCAACTCCCTGCAAAACAACAACAAGATAAAACGCCCTTTCGAGCCAAACCATCGGAAACATATCCATTAGAACACATCAAAGTAGTAACCAATTATTCCGAGTTCAATCACAAAGGGTTTAGACGAATTTAAGACCATTCTCAATTAAGATTACTCCTGCACGATGGATGCTAATCCGTAAACTTTGTAACCCGCATAACTCAACAAATCTAAAACGGAATCAGGAAACAAAAGTGAGATGAGCATAATATCAGTCAAAAGAACCGAGGGAAACCAACACTAATCTTGAACCACCAAGATCCAAGATTTCAAAATCAGATCCACGAGAGACATAAAACCTACGACGACAACATGAGTTCAATCGAAACCAAGCCACACTCAAGGAGCAGCACCACATAAGAAACATGATGAACTATAGAAGGAGCCAGAGTGCTCCGCAGTGGCAAAGCTTTTTCGGCGACCACGTGAAACCACCCTTTCCAAGGGTGAAGGTGATGACGACTGAGAAGACCAGCACACTATTGGATCTAAGGCTACATCTGGCATGATGGGTAGTTTCTGCGAAGTGAAAATCAAACACGAAACCACCTTATCACTTCAACTTGTTTGAGTTAAGTGACAAGGAATTAAAGGTCGTGATTCAAGCCCAAATGAAGGAGAAAAACTAACATAAGAACTAATTTATGATATTTGGCATTCAAAAGAAAGAAAAAAAAGTCAACCTTATACCCCCTTATACTTACGATCTTAAGAGGATTAGGGAAGCATTCCTCCAATTGAGGAATGTCAGCAACACTTTCTTTTGAATCCTCTCTAAGACTCACTCTTTTATTGTTTAAATCAACGCGAGTCTACACTTTAAAATGACATCCACATACAATGATTTCATTAAGTAAGAGAATAAATATTAAAGAGTGTTGCTAGCATTCCTCTAATCTTAATAATTAAAATGTTTTTAATTTCTTCTTATTTCTTTCGCTTGAGGGTAATGTTGTTCGAGACTCATCCACATTAAAATAACAACTAAAATATTTATAGATAAAACTTAGATGCAATTCGACAAGTGTTTTTTGTATGTTCTTCACATAAAATACTCATAGTTACCAATGATTTCTCAAATCCACAATTTTCTTTGGGTTTGTTATAACCATACAAAATGCACCTAAATTTTGTTTAATATTTATTCAATCGAAGTTCACGTAAATAGTAATTATTTGTAAAAAAAAAGTAATTATTTGAGTATTATATAAAAAATAGTAATTATTTTAGTAAAAAATAAAATTAGTAATTTTTAGGTTAAAAAGCGTACTAGCACACCTAGATTGTTTCTCAGTCAAAAAGACAACTTCAAAATGTTTTTTTGTCAAAAAAACAAAAACCTTCAAAATGTTTCCTTCTGTTAGGAATCGGCGGTTGGCTAGGGTTCCACTCAAAAGACACCGCTCAATGGCATCAGCAGCCTTCCTCCCTGATGAACTTATAGTGGAAATCATCTCTTGGCTCCCTGTGAAACATCTCATACAATTTAGGTGCGTTAGCAAGTTCTACAAAACCCTAATCTCGGATCCTTATTTCGTTCAAATGCATCTCGAGAAATCTGCACGAAACCCATGTCTCGCATTAATGTGGCAAGACGATCTCATGCATGAGGATTGTAGAATCATAACTTTATCGGTTTCTTGGTTACTCCAAAACAAGTATACCACACCCTTTCACAGCAGTACATTTGACCAATGGTGCGTTATTGGTTCATGCAATGGATTGTTGTGTTTGGTTGATATTCAGTGCCCTGATTATTATTATTATCTCTATTTTTGGAACCCAGCTACGAGAACAAAATCTAGAAACATTTTAATCACTTTGTCTAGAAATTTTAAGTTCTCTTTTGGTTATGATACTTTGAGTAAAACTTATAAGGTAATAGCGTTCATCATGGAGAGGGTTAATGTAACAAGTGTGGTGAAAGTTCTCCGCATGGGGGATGATTCATGGAAAAACATTCAGGGTCCGTTTGATGCACATGATAGGAAGATAGGATATGATAAAATTATCATATCCTACTTAAATCTCTTGTTTGGTGCACCAATATGAAAGGATAAAATAATCCCATTGCTTATCCTATCCTATTCATCCTTCATTATTTCAATCCTATGTTTTAGTTGGGTTAGAATCATGATAGAATAAACACACGCCTGTACACCTTTCGAATCCCGTAACTCCCATTTCTTTTTATTTTTTAATGTCTCGTTTTCCCTTCTTTTTAGCTCATCATAATTGATGCTTATCTTCTACACTTTTTTATTTTTTATTTTTTATTTTTTTATCTTCAGCATAATATTGATATCATGTACTTTGTATAAAGAATATAAAAACAAAGGATAATACTGATATGGTGTTGCTGTTTTTGCATTTACTTCTTAAATTATATTTTCTTTTGTCATGGATTATGTGCATATTAATGAATTTTGCTTAAAGAAATTATTATAT
>Ga0315914_1005198_pt1 | contig 19086 bp, 9 predicted proteins | sample MpolenodulesMG_FD_203920 | JGI IMG/M metagenome (GOLD analysis project Ga0315914, IMG submission 203920) | Medicago polymorpha root nodule microbial communities from Los Angeles, California, United States - elongated nodules | ecosystem: Host-associated > Plants > Roots > Nodule | place: USA... | reverse complement strand
ACACTTTGTGGGGTGTTACACTTATAACAAGGTAGAATAAAATTAGATTAAGTGTAATCTTATATATCTGATGAATTGATGATACTATGAGGACTGAACTTTTGATGTCATTGTACAAACAATGAGGTGTTACTCATTACATTTTTGATGTTATAGTGTTAACTTTACTAAAAAAGTCATTTTAATGACTTCACCATAGAATTTTCCTTAGTTTCAAATGGTAAGGAACGTGTATGGAGAAAATTCAGCTGAAAAAGAAAGAACTCATTTTGTGTATCCTATAAGTTTCTCGTTGAAGATTAGACATCATTAAACCGTGGTAGAAACTTCATACTAATAACATGATAATCCAAAAAAATGGTTATTTATTTTGGGGAGTTTGCATTTAAATTAAACTCGTACTTCTAAAAAACATTCTGAGTTACACGAAAAAAAATTCTAAGATTTTGTAGATAATCTATCATAAGAAGAATGAAAACATGAAAAGCAAACAAATATATAGGGTAATAAGATATATAGAAAAGAGTAATAAGATATATAGTATAAGATATGTTATAAATAAGAGAGATTAAGAGATATCAAACAAATATAAGTGTAATAAGATAAGATAGTAATAAGATGATTGAGAGAAACATACAGGTCTCTGGTGACTAGGACTTGAGTTGGGATGACCATTTAGTGATTCAGTTTCCAAACTTGCCATAATTGCAGAAAACTGAACAAAGGGAGAGAGCAAGCAAACCAGAACAATATTTTGATTTGGTTAGGAAATAGCAACCAAATAATTATAATATGGTGATTCTCATCTAAATGAACATTAATCTAATGTGTATTTATATAAGAATGATGGGTATATGAGTATATCTTGCCACGTTTGAGCACTCATAGTCATAGTATACTTGGAGTATTTATTTGGAAGAATATCTTGCCACGTTTGAGCACTCATAGTCATAGTATACTTGGAGTATTTATTTGGAAGAATAGTCATAGTATTACTCATTAAGAATTAGAAATATTGTCCAAGTCAAATATTGTCTCATTGTACAGCAATTTACTAATTGTTTAATTTTCTAAGTCAATATATGCTGTATTTATTCATTTCTAAGTTTACTTCCAGTTCACATTAGTTGTATGAAATGTTATTTAGGCATAAATTTAGGATATCTAAATCCCACACACATTAAATGATTAAACTAATTTACACAAATATTTAATGAAGTATAGAATTTTTGTTAACGCAATTTAGCCATGTAGTCAATCAAGTAGTTAAAAATGGATCCGTCAATTTTTTTTAGAGTTTGGACATCAAATTTGACCTTGAATTATAAGCGAACTTTATGCAACAAACTGACTCGATCAGGGTTTCAAATAGCCCACATAAATTTGCACTGATTAATTGTTTTATTTTGTTAGTAAATAATCTTAATCTTAAATCTAAACACAAAAAACGAATATAGTATTTTGAAACCAAAAAAAAAAAACGGCTCCGACGTGTGGAAAATAAAAGTCAAAGAAAAAAGAGTTCTTAGACGTGACGTACATGAAATTGTATAAACTAATAAAGTGGAAAATAGTATTGAAATTTAGAAAGGAAATCGTTGACTTTGAATATTATTTTAGTATACTATGTTTTTGAGTACCTTATTTTCTTCGTCGTGGGTGAAATTTCGGGGAAATACTTGGTATCCAATAGCCATTGGCCAACAGTAACGTCAATAGAATAGTTTTATGCATTGAGAATGTGATTGAAGAACCTAGACACATGGAGGGAGGTTGATCCTATTGATTGGGAATTGGGAGAAGGGAGGAAAAGACACAGAAAATTCCCAACATGATCATTATGTAATATAACATGTAACACATCAGCAACGTAAGAAGACGATGTAAGGTACCGACACAAGGTTTTGTGATTTGAGAGACTCCTTCAACTCATTTTGTTTAGGTGAATTTAACTTATAAAGTTGACTTGAAAGCTCGTACGAATTTACCTAAAATTAAAATTAATATAAAATTTCTTATATGCATGATATATAACCATAATAACTAACGTTGTGCTCAACTTGACATCAACATATAAAAACTAACGTAGAGAATCATAACTTTCTTGAGCCTCTAAGCCATCCAAAGGAAGTTTCTAAAGTTAATAAAATTACCCAAAATATAAACAAGTTAACGAGAAGAAGGTTAGAGTTTCAGTTTGAAGAACGTTGATGAAGGAGAAGAGAAGAGAAACATTGTCTTGTACGTTTTTTAGAAGAAGAAGAGAAGAGAAACGTTGTCTTGTACGTTTTTTAGAAGAAGAAGAGAAGTGTTGCGCTGTGATATTGGCTGGGCTTTAAAAATGAATTGGATTTTAATTGAAAATCGGTCCAAAATAAACTATTTTTTTAAAAGGTAAACTCACAAACTCGGAAGAGTTTACCCGATTTTATCGATTTTAAAAGGTAAACTCACAAATTCGGTAAACTTTCTGATTTTACCAAAAAAAACGAGTTTACCTCCGAGTTTATACAATTTTGGCACTAAAAACGTAAACTCAAGTGAGTTTACGTTTTAACACTCGATTTGTAAAACCTTGACGTAATGTTGGGAGAGTTGATAACTTGGCTTTTTTTTATGAAAAGAATCTGATGTCAATTTTTGTAATTGTGCATTTTAGAGGTAACTCAAGAATGGTAAAAAGAAAAAAATTAGATGTAATTCGTTACTGACTCAATGATTAGTCTCTAACATATCTAAAAGATCTTAGTCGTGAGAATATCTTGAAGGACTGTTGAGGTCCTAGATCTTAATTTCGGTGGGTTGGAAAAAGAAAGAAAGAGAGGATATAAGGTTATCTTAGTAGCTAGAGTGAGAAAGTTAAGAAGTATAATGATAAAGAAGTTGATAAAGGAAACAATGCCATCCAATTCATTTTTGTTGTTATCCATTTGAGGTTAGGCGGTGGGATGAAAAACTCTGTCAAAATGTGGAGGAACCAACCAAAAATGGAATAGAAAACGAAACTGGGTCATTCACATAACTTTCTTTCCTTATTTCTTCTTTATTTAATATATAAAAAATTATTTAAATTTAATTTTTCTTAATAACATTCGATCATTTACTAACATGTCATTTTGTTTTTATATTTACTTATTTAAAAAAAAAAGTTAATGTTTGACAAAAAAAAAAGAAGTTAATTTTTTTATATTTACTTATTTAAAAAGAAGTTAAATCTTGAATTAATTTTACCTATATTTTTTGAAGGAGAATTAATTTTACCTATATAGTATCGGTACCTAGTTAAATTTTTTTTTTTACCAAAACAAAGTTAACTATCATTAATCAACCAATGTTCAATACAAGAAGAATAAGAATCAAAAATACGGTGACTAGCCCAAAAAGAGGCCGCTCTAGTTAAATTTTACGTATCAAATAATATTTGTTTATTCAGGGTTTGTATTCACCCTATTTATCCACCATTCTTTTAATATATATTTATAAGAGAGATACGCCCTATTTATCCACTAAATAGTTGTTCAAATAACACAACTCATTCCTTTAATACATATTTGTAAGAGAGATAGTAGTAATATCTCTCTCTACACACACAAATATACAAAAAATAGATGCTAGATAAGTTGAGCAAATACAAACTCATTTATTTGAGGGATACCTTGACATATTTTGGCTCATTAAAAGATTCTCCACCGAAGATTGTTCTATAGCACAATCATTACACTTGCGTATCGCATCCAGGGCCTTACATCAAGATAAATGATTTATGAACATCCAAAATAAACAACCGACAATATATATTTATATCATCAAGATATAATTTGTTTTTTTATAATATTATTTTGATTGGCTATAGTTGTTCAAATATCATTTATCGACCTTTTAGATTTTTTCTTAAGCGGCCCTAAACAAAACAAAAAAAAAGGCATAAATGTCCTTTCTGGATTTATTTCTAAACAAACCAACGGTTTTGGTTTTCAATCGCCCACACATACTTTTAGTGGTATTTATTTTATTGAAAAAGTGACAATGTTGTGAGTCAGAATTGTGTTTTTTCAAATAAAAAAATGCTCAAAAAGAAAAGTCCATCCAAATCAATGAGAACAGGATATATTTGAGTCAATGATAACCCATATTTGACATGTCAAAACAGTGAATTCACAACAAAGATCATTTCCCTTTATCTAATAGGTATCAACCTTTTAGTCCATTATAAGTGTTTTTCTTTGAAGGAATGTCCATTGTAAGTGTTGTTGACTTTAAATAGATTTAATTGTATCTTGGTCCTCTATTTTACAAAGTTAATGAAAATAGTCATATTTTCTAAATTAAAGTAGTAGCCTAGAGAAAAACAATGAGGGTTTAAAGAAAATATTAGGTTGAAAATAGTCCTAATAAGCATATGTATGCACCACACAATTGGATTATAATTTGTTGAAAATTCAATCAAAATCACAAAAAAGACATAGGTTGACAACTAATAACAATAGTTCTAGTCAACACTCAACCTCATGGTGTGCTATTAGTTCTTTTTTATCACTTTAGTTGTGAATATATAGCCAACTATATGCTCCCTCCATAATTGACATTTCTGTTATTATGTTGTTTGGGATAATTTTGAACATAAAAAATCTTATCTAAAAATTAAGTATCCAAGCATTACTCATTAATGTTGAATGGCGAATACTCCATTCGGTTACTATTATAAGTAAAGTAAATATTTTATTTTCAAGTTCGTTGAATAATAAATGTATATAGATTATATTATAAACTTGAAAAGAGAATATTTGTTTATAATAGTGAACAGAAGGAGTATACTTAATCTTCGATCCTTTAGGTTATTTTTTTTCTTTCTGATTAGACCAATTGAATTATACATGATCATACATTAAGCATGTTATGGTTGCCATATTTGAATTAAGATTTGAAAATTGAAATGTGTAGTATGTTGTAAAGAGAGATTTTAGGCTATTGTGGTGTTCATACTATGACACTTCGAATATTAATTAATGAAATTCTTAGAACATATATAATATGTGATGTCAATAAAATTGATGTCATGGTGCTTAGTTTTCTTTTGGTTTTGTCCGCAAATATATATTTATGGTGTTCATACGGTGACGTTAACGTTAGTACTCATTTAATTCTATTTGTTTTTGGTACAAGTACTTCTTTATTTGGTATAAGTACTTTTTTTTGGTACTTCTTTATATTGTACAAAAAAAAAGTACTTCTTTATTCTTTTTCCGACCACTGTTATAAATAAAATTTACATTTTCATGTATAATTGATATATCTGATTGATAGTATAACTTAAATTTATTAATTATTCAATAAATCTATTTACTTATAACAATGATCGAATGAAATAATTGTTAGATCATCAAATTAATTGAGTTATTCAAAACACTTTTGATTTTGTTTTTGACAAATAGGAAGGAGATGATAGCCCCACACAATTGTGTACACTTATTTTTTTTTGATTAAACGAATTTGCACACTTTGGCTGACGTTAGGGAGAGTTCGTATAATAAGTACGGTATATCTTTTCAATTTTCCACTTTTTTCTAATGATATTGCTTTGGTGGTAACCTTGTTAATATGATATTTTATTGAATATGTGATATGAATTTCAAACTTTAGAACTAACCACTAAGCACCACTTGTCACGACAAATATAGTGACGGTAGACAATAGTAAGAGTGAGATCAATGAGGTGCTAAATAGAGAGGATCCATTGTGGTGTTTGTGATAAAAAAATTCTTTTCATAACTTACTTTGGCGTATGAAATTAAACTTTTGGATGTACTCATCTAGGCCAAATTACACGTAAATGAGGAGTTTTAACCAAGTTGTCCGAAAGTATTTACTAATAATTTTTTTTAGAAGAGTTGAGTTTTGAAGACTTACCAGAGTTAACGTATTTACTAATAAAAAGTTTAGATGTGTTGAGTTTTGGAGACTAATCAGAGTTAGGGTAAATATCTAGGCTTAAAAAGCGTTAATCGAAGTAATTACATCGACAATAAAAATTAAACCTAGGTGAGGCAACTCCTTACTCATTGAATCAACCTTAAAATGAATAATTTCACTGATAAAAAAGAGAGGATTTTTAAGAACATAGGGGTGGAGGTGGGAAAAGAAGCTCTAAAAAAATAGATCTTAAATGTTTTATGTCTCTATTGAAAGTCCCTTTTTGCATCTTTGATGTCCGGATTGTATTTCTACGTCTATAAACTAATAATAATCGATGATTATTTTTTTTCCATCCTATGAACTTCTTACACGTCATATTTTTTTTCTTTGAGTACATCATTTATTGGGATTATAAATTCCGAACGATTTTTCAGATTATTAATATTATAGAATCCAAAATGTGCCTAGATTTTAGCAACTTGCTTGAAATGATTTCATGTCTTTGTGGATTCAACAAATTTTCATTAGATAAAACAATATAAAAAACAATGACTTTATATTTATATAAAAAAAATCATTATATCAAAAAATCATTATGTAGGTGTTAATAATATAATTTCAACTAATCCGCCCCAAGATATATACAACTGTCATCAAGTCTAAGGCTTCCATCCTTTTCAATCTTAACTCCATCTCTGACCTTCTTATGAGCATCAACCTTCTCTTTAGGGTCAAGATTTTCAATAAGGTACAAATTGTCATCTTCTATTACCTTATAACCCTTCGCCTGACTTAGTTTATTATAGACAATCATCCTACCGACATATCTTTGATCCCATTTGTTTACATCTTCTCGACAATGTTGTCTTCATAGCATGAAAGTGGGAGGAATTGGATAATCATACTTCAAATATACTATGATAAAATGATTGTTATTCACCTGCGCTAGACACATCATTCGATCTCTATGTAAAAGTACACCACGTGTAGGGAAAATGGTTCTAGATTAACCTTTCTTGATGGATAGTAGCACCACCACATGCTTGTATCTATGTGCAACGAGGAAACCTATATATGACATGATCATCTATGTATCTGGTCGAGCAGAACCAATACCATCACCGGTTAGTGCATATCAAAATAGTGAATTCACAACAAAAATCATTATCTTTTGTAAAAAAAATAAAAATATTATCTAATACTCCCTCCGATCTCAAATGTAAGAAACATTTCACTTTTTTAGATTCATTCAATAAATGATGTATGTGGTCCTTATTATAAACTACATACATCATTTATTAAATGAACTTAAAAAGTGAAAAGTTTCTTACATTTGAGACCAGAGGGAGTAGGTATCAACATTTTACATGTTCCTTATAAGTGTCGTTGACTTTAGATTGATTTAATTCTATTTTGGTCTTCTATTTTACAAAGTTATTGAAAATAGTCATATTTTATCATCATATCAAATTTTTGTAATTTTTTATTTTACATAATTAAAAATATTAATAATCAAAATTGTGTATTGATATGTGTCAAATGGTTCCTCTAAAAATAAAAATGTTTGAAGTGGTTGACTACGATATGTATTTAGGAATGGATGGTGAAGTAGTTTAGGGAAAAAAAAAGTTAGGGTTTAAAGAAATATTAGGTTGAAAATAATATGTATACACCACACAATTGGATTATAATTTGAAAGTTCAAAAAGGACTTGGGTTGACTACTGTTAACAATAGTTCTAGTCAACACTCAACCTCATGGTGTGCCATTTATTATTTTTGTTCACTTTAGTTGTGAATATATAGCCAACTATATGCTTCCTCCATAATTGACATTTCTGTTATGATGTTTGGGATAATTTTGAACATCTAAAATTAAGCATCCAAGCATTACTCATTAATGTTGAATGTCAAATAATCCATTCGGTCACTGTTATAAATAAATATTTTATTTTCAAGTTAATCGAATAATTAATTTATCTAGACTATATTATAAACCTAAAAAGAGAATACTTTCTCTAGTCATATTTATAAACAATTTTTGTTTTTTTAAATTCATTTAATAATTGACGTATCTGAAACATAATATAGTCCAAATACATCACTTATTTAATGAATCTGAAAAAGTAAAAATTGTTTATAAATGTGATTGAAGAGAGTATTTGTTTGTGACTCAAGGACTAATCTTCAATCCTTTAGATTATTATTTTTTTCATTCTGATTAGACCAATTGAATTATACATGATCATACATTAAGCATGTTATGGTTGCCATATTTGAATTAGGATTTCAAAATTGAAATGTGTTGTATGATGTAAAGAGAGAATTTAAGGTATTATGGTGTTCATACTATGACACTTCAAATATTAATTAATGAAATTCTTAGAACATGTATATGATATGTGATGTGAATAACATTGCTGTCATGGTGCTTAGTTTTCTCTTGGTTTTGTCCGCAAATATTTATAGTGTTCATACTATGATGTTAACGTTAGTACTCCTCCGTTAATTCTATTTGTTTTCAATATAAATAGTTCTTTATTCTTTTTCTGATCACTATTATAAATAAAATTTTCTTTTTCATGTATAATTGATATATCTGATTGATTGTATAACTCAAATTTATCAATTATTCGATAAATCTATTTGTTTATAGTAGTGATCGAATGAAATAATTGTTAGATCATCAAATCAATCGAGTTATCTAAACTCTTGATTTTGTTTTTGACAATTAGGAAGGACATGATAACCCCACACAATTTTGTACACTTATTTTTTTGTTGATTAAACGATTTTGTACACTTTAGCTGACGTTAGGGAGAGAGTTTGTACAATAAGTACGGCATCTTTTCAATTTTCCACTTGATATTGCTTTGGTGGTAACCTTGTTAATATGATATTTTATTGAACAAGTGATATGAATTTCAAACTTTAGAACTAACCACTAACCACCACTTGTTACAAAAAATATATAGTGACCGTAGACAATAGTAAGAGTGAGATCAATTAGTTGCTAAATAGAGAGGATCCATTGTGGTGTTTGTGATAATTTTTTTTCCTTTCCATAACTTACTTTGGGGTATGAAATTAAACTTTTGATGTGCTCTTCTAGGCCAAATTACACATAAACGAGGAGTTTTAAACAAGTTGTCCAAAAGTATACTTCTTGAAAAATTCCGTGAGAAATTATAATTTTTTTCTAATAATTTTTTTTAGGTGAGTTAAACTTTGTGGAATCATCAAGGTCAGAGTAGACATCAAGGTTTAAAAAGTGTTTATCGAAGTAATTACATCGACAACAGAAGTCAAGCTTACAACTTTACAAACAAGTCACATCCTTACTAATTGAATCAACCTTAAGAAGGATAATTTCACTAATAAAAACAAAAAGATGATTTTTAAGATCATAGGGGTGGGGGTGGGAAACGAAGTTATAAAAAAAAAAAGAGATCTTAAATGTTTTGGGTCTCTATTGAAAGGCCCTTTTTGCACCGCTAAGGTTGAAAATTTCTATTCACTTCTCAAATTGCTCTTTTTTTCCATTACCGTTGGTCCAGGGACAGATAACTGCCGTTAGTTAAGTATTGTTGGATACTTTTAAGAGAAGTTAAACCGATTTAAAAATGATTAAACTACTTTAAAAGGGGCACTTAATTGCTACTGAAAAACCGAACGCTAGGGATGTGAATAGGCTAGACCGAACTAAGCTTTGCAAGGCCTAAGCCTGGCCTGCCAAGTTTTTTTAAAGCTTAAGCTTGACCTGCGACCTGTCATAGGCCTGAGTCTGGCCTTCTAATAGCTCGATACGGCATGCTAGTCTGTTTAAAAGCCTATATCTTATGACCATCTTTAAATAAGCAATGTGATCTAAGTTTAAATAAACTAGCGAACTAATAAATCAATCAATTAGATTATACTCTCTTCTAGGAAATTTAACTAAATATTGTATCATATTTCAATTCTACTTTATAATAATACATTTATATATGCAAAAAAAATTAATGTATACTAATAAGCTTAAATTACTGAAAAAGTTAACAAATTTAAATTTTAATTCAAAGTACAAAATATAATATAATAATAAATAATATTATTCATATTACTTAAATAGGTCGACCTAATAGGCTTAAGAGACTTTTTGAACCTTTTAAGCTAAATAAGCTTAAAACAAGCCTAGGCCTTCTCTATTTAAAAAGAAAAACCTGGTATGACCTGACCTGTCATAGGCTTGGTCATAGGCCCATGTAGGCTAGCCTGGCCTATTCATATAATTCATTTTATTAACAATTTTCTTTTTATTATTAGAACAAATCTTTTGATGTGTGTGTGTCCAATCACTATTCATTTATGTTTGTGACCATAGTAGACTTTTCTGCCATTGAGTATGTTTCCGAGCAATTTGAAAAGTGAGAAGAGTATATTCCTAACGTTGGGGTTGTAGTATTTCTATGTTTATAAACTAATAAGACTATTTAATTTTTCCACCACTCTTCTCGCGCGTCATGTTTAGTTCCGAACTTTTTTATAGGGAATTTTGGATTATATAATCCAAAAACTACTAAAACCCAAAAGTGATATTGTAATTGATACGTAGGCCTCTACTAACCATCGTACTATCTCAATATAAACTGCAAATCAATTTTGGAGATAATATGAGTGGTCAACAGTGACCATAGTATCATAGCCTATTTCCATAATTAAATTTATGAAATAAATTTGTAGAAGGAATGAAAAGCGAAGAATTAATGAATGAAAATTTTGAAGGATACAAACCTATTTATAGCCATAAAATGTTCCTACACCCTTGAGCGTAATGCACGACAAAATATTTATTACCGCCGCATTCTCAAACTGGATTTAAACTAAGAACCTCCGCTTAGAAGAGATCTCTTACCATCTCATTAAGTGCTCTTACGAGTACTTGATAAATGTTTTTAAATTAAATTGTTTTGAACTAAATATATGTTTTACGTCAGTTTATGAGTTGCAACCACAAACAAAGGCCATTATTAGCAACGTCCCTAAAAATAAGTAAATAACACATAACCTTAGCAAAACCCTAATATTTGTTTACTCACGTCTTCTTCTACTTCTTGTATAGGTGTTTATTCCCGAACATCATTCAGTATCGCAACAATAAAAAACACAACCTTATAAAACCCTAACATTTGTTTCACCACTACAGTTACCGTCTTCGTGTCTACCGTTTCTACAACTTTCACGTCTCTGCAAAACCCTAAACTCTAAACCCTAATTTCGCTCGTATCTTTGAAGCATATGACTTTTATCTAAACCCCTCAAATCATCACCCACGGTGTGGCCCTCATAATACCATTTACTCTGACGATCACAATGAAAAGGAAAAGAACTTCCTCTCTCAAATCTTCATAAGAAATGGTTTCAGATTCAACATCAACGGCACCGACAACAACGACAATTTCATATTTACCTGAGTGTTGGGAAACCATTTTCAACTTCATCATCACGAATGACGACGACAACCATAGCAACTTCTACCCTCTCAATTCTTCACAACAAATCAAAAGGAAGAGAACTTCTCTTATCAAATCTTCAAAACAGATGACTTCATCTACATCTTCACATATACCCAAATACGACCACAACAGTCGCAACAACCACTACTTGAATTCTTTATCCCTCGTCTCCAAGCAGTTCCTCTCCATCACCATCCGTCTCCGATTCTCATACACTGTCTATGTTGCAACACGGCCTTTTCTATGTCACCTCTTCGAAAGATTCACCAACCTTACCTCCCTCAACCTCTCGAAATACCGTTGTGACCTTGACAAGTTTCTCCGGGAAATCTCTAGTTTCCCATCATTGAACATCACACCCCTTAATATCTCCAACCAACACAACTTTCCCGCCAATGGTTTGCGAGCATTTTCCCAAAACATTACAACTTTGACCTCTTTCAATTGTTCCAAAATTTTGCTTGATAACCGCCACCTTTTACTCATTGCCAATTGGTTCCGTTTTCTCAAAGAACTCAACCTCAGTCACACTTTGATCAGCCCTTACACTAACTACATCAATGAAATTCATTGTTTGTTGTCCAAGTGTCGATGTATACAACATTTAGATCTTAATCACACTTATTTTCTGAAAGATCAACATGTTGCCGAGTAGTCTTTGCTTCTTGGTGATTTGGTGTCTATAAACCTAAGTGGATATCGGATGCTCACAGAATCAGCCTTGTTTTCACTTGTTAGAAACTGTCCTTCGCTTAGTGAAATCAAAATGGAACACACAAATGTCGGGAAAGGGAGTGTAGAGAATTTTAATTTCTTGAGGGATTTTCTTCCAAGCCCTCGATTAAAGTCTCTTTGTTTAGCTCACTGTCTGCAGTTGAGAGATGCAAACATCATATTGTTTGCTACCATTTTCCCCAATTTGCAGCTGCTTGATTTGAACTCTTGCAATCGTATATCTGAAGGTATTTGTTACGTTTTAAGGAAATGTTGTGAGATTAGGTATTTGAACTTAGCCTATTGTTCAAGAGTGAAGCTACTTGGAATGAACTTTGTAGTTCCGAAGCTAGAGGTGTTGAACTTGTCAAATACAAGGGTTACTGACGAAACACTCTATGCGATCTCAAAGAATTGTCCTGGACTTTTGCAACTATCACTTCAACTTTGTGATGATGTTACCGAGGAGGGAGTGAAAGATGTGGTAGAAAACTGCACAAAACTGGAAGAGATTTATTTAGGAGATTATTTTCATATAAGCGACAAAAATAGGGAACTCTTCTCGCGTTGCGGATGCCTTCTCTGCTAGTATTCTGAAATTTCTATGTTGAACAGATTAGTAGATTTATTTCCAGTGCTTCTGAAAAGTTCATCAATTCTGATGTGTTATATGTTGGAAAGATTTTTGCTGGCCATTTTCTTTTGAATGTATTTGAAATTATGTTTTGTTATTCTTTCATTCTTACCATAAAAACAATTCAAAGTCCAGTATGTGGCAATTATCTATTTTCAATCATCGTTGAACACCGACACATGTCATACACTCAAACACGCGTTCAATTGAAAGTGTCTGTGTTACATAGACAAATAGTGCTAAAATGATTCCAATATGATAAGAAGCATATTACAAGTTACAACACAGAAGTTTTCAGTTAAGATGTGAAGCATGAGATTAAGCTAATCTCAATTAACAAAATATAATAACAATCTATATAAAAAAGTTACAACTAAGAAACTTTCCTTAAAAACCCTAAACAGGAATTCAAGTTTCTTATTGATCAAGCAAGCTAAAATTTTCCCTTCATTATTTCACATTAGTCTAGTCAAGAACTAGCTAACCTCATTCTGATTAAGCCACAGCAACGAAACTAGGTTTATGAACTGAATTTTTCACATTAAGACCAGGTGCACCGAAACAGAAATAATGACCCTTCAACTTCCTGCTAACAGAATTTCTCTTAACCAATTTTGGTGTCTCGTCATCATCATAAGGCAGTTGTTGACTCAAACAAGATGGTCCGGCAACAATATCGTCATTATCGATATAAACACCCTTTTGCTTATTATCAATTGATCTAGGTGAAGAAATTGATGATTTTGAAAAAGAACTTGATCTTGTTCTTGCTGATGCAAATCTCTTCTTAGCATTAGGGCTTGATTGATAACTCCTAACAGAAAGTGTTCTTTTGTTGTTTGGAATCAAATTCGCCTTAGAAGCCGAAGAAAATCTTTGTCTAAGTGAAATTTCATCAAAACTATTAGTACTCATTTTCTTGCATGATGATGAATCCAATGAAACTTCATCATTGGATAATTTCTTTGATCTTTCAATTTTCTTCTCTTTTGGTTTAGTACTCCAATGAAGTGCTTTTTTTAACCTTGATGCTGCATAATTAACAGAACTTGGCCTTTTGCTAGTAGTTGAAACTGAGATAGAATTTTCATTGGTTGATTCATATGGAATGTGTTCCGATGAAGATGAATTACTCGTTCCAACGATTCCACCACGATGATGATTTGATAATACATTTTCGATTCCGGTGTACAAAAATATTTCACTGTCTAAGATTTGAAATTTCGTGCCGGGACTACTTCCAATACTTTGCATTCTCAAATGTGAAGCTATAGCTTTTCTTGAATCATAGCCTCTAAAACCAAACATTCCACCAGCTGAGATCAATTTCTTGATCAAAATATCCGATTTCGATGAATTAGGATTTTGTTTAAGGTAATCAAGTGGTGTCATACCATGAACATCACATATGTTGAGATTTATGAAAGGTGCTGTCATCAAAAGTTGAACAAGATCAATGTGAATGTTTCCTATGATTGCCATATGAAGTGCTGTTCTTCCATCATTGTTCTTGATGTTGATGATTTCTTCTACATGAAAGTGATTTGTGGTTAGTAGCTTTTTCAAAAGCTCGACTTGTCGGTCAAGTCTTCGAAATGCATGAGTTTGGAAACCAGTAACAGCTTTGTGGAGAAAAGTTTCTCCTGCATTGTTTCTATGAGAGATTATTGTTGGAAACAAAGATATTAGAGCATTAACTGCTGATAATTGGCCTCTCGAAGCGGCGACATGTAAAGCAGTGTTTCCTTGATGATCTGTTGAGTTGATTATGTCAAAGGATGATGCTAGGTATTTAACCACCTGCATTTTTAGATTCATGAACAAGTTCTGAGTACCATGAGACTCAAATAGACTGTAATTCAACTGAGATCAAAGTGAAGCACGGACACTCCTCGGATTAGGCGTGTCTCCGTGTCAGACACGTGTCGTGTCCGACACCGACAAATATAATTACACTGAATTATATGATTTTCTCAAATTATTAGCGGCGTTGGCGTGTCAGTGTCCATGTCGTGTCCCGTGTCCGTATCCGTGCTTCATATCAAACCAACCGACAAACAGGCCGGTTTCTGGTTCAACCGGTCTAGTCTTTAAAACTTTAATTTGATTAGGATATTACTAAGAATAGATTTATTCTATTGTAGTTTGATACTCCACACCAAATATTCATCTATGTTGAATTCTAATTCTATTTCTATTTGATATTCATCTATGAATCAAAAAGTGATTTATGTTCAATCAACATTCAACACCAAACAAAACTTTATAAGTTGATTTTTATTTTTGAAAAATATGCCATACTACTTTACTATAATAGTAGTTTTTCCAAAGTGAGAGAAAATGTAAGAAAATTACCTCAACTTTCCCTCTTGCTGCAGCTGCATGCAAGGCAGTTGATCCATCAGCATCTCTATAAGCCAAAATATCATGGGAACAATTTGCAAGAAGTTCCTCTAAAATCTTCAAATTACCACCTCTAGCAGCAGCATGAACAGCTCTATTAATCATTTCCAACCTATAAGCAGAAGGAATTTCACCAATTTGTTCTTCCATAATCCCACCTCTACTTGTAACAAATCTTGGTGAAACTGCAAAATCAAAAAGCAGCTTAAAAACATCACAATTCTTGCTCCTAGCAGCAGCATAAAGTATATCAGTAACACCATATTCTCCTTCACCGAAAACCAACAAAGGATTCCTCTCAAGGAGAATTTGAACAAAGTTGAAGTCTCCGGCTGATGCAGCCGTGTACATTAGCCATCCACCATAGCCTGACTTGATCAAAGAATTCTTTGATTTCTTGGATTCGCTTTCTAGTAGAAGTTTATGTGCTACTTGCGAACGAAACTTTGTGACATTGTTGAATTGTTCTTCGTCATCATCCCACACCACTTCCAGACGCCTGATTCGGCGTAGGGAAGTGAGTTTGAAGAGATGATTGCTATCGATTTTAAGCATTTCGCGAACCAAGTCATAGTGGCCGTTAGCTGCGGCCCAATCTATTGGAGATGCATACCACCATTGGTCGCCAGTACTCTCCCAACGAAGAGGAAAATTTGTTGGAGGCATTTGCAAGATTTTTTTCAAACACTAAGATATACTAATGAATTTGAAAAACCAATGACTTCAACAAAAACAATACAAAAAACGCGCTTATGATCCGAATTCACTTAGACAAAACGAGTTTACCTAAAATCCGGAGTTTGACAACATTGTATAAGACAACACTAAGAAGACCAAACCAAAACAAATAAACTCAATCTCACTTTGGAAAAACTAATGATTTCAAAAGATGAAAGGAGAAAAAAATTAACTAAGGATATACCTTATATATCAAAAGTGTATAGTACAATATTAATAATATTAATACTTCAAACAAAGAAACTGAAATTGTGTGAAGAGGAATATAGAAAAATGATACACAAGAAGAAAGCTTGCATGAAAATTATGACATATACATATGAAGATAACACAAGAGACTAATTAATAGAAAATTAAGAAATTGAAATTGAACTAGTTGCAAAGTCACGTATATTAGAACACCAACTAATTAAATATGATAGGGATTGTTGAAGTACAAGGAAGGAAGAGAAAGGTGTTATGTCTTTTTAAGAAGGGTGGTGTGATGAAAATTAATAATGTCATATAAATGGTACAAGAAAGGAAACAGCCATAATTGTTCTCACAAAGTTAGCATAGAAAAGGTAACAGAAGACACATAAAAAGAAAAGGTAAGAGTGGAAGAAAATAGTTTTATAAGTGATCACAAAACTATTTGTAGGAGAGAATAGAGAAAGGGAAAATCTCTTAATCCAAGATTTTTTTTTATAATTAGCTTGGAATCTTAAAAGGGAACTCTAAGATGCTAATAGAAGTATTACAGAGGAGTGATTCTTGAATTTTAAATTAGGTTTAATTGCACTTTGGTCTTTTATTTTATTTTTTCTTACATAATTGATCCTCTTTTAGAAGTGATGGGACAATTTTTTTTATTGACATGGCATAAAACCTTTTATGTGTTATGGTCCATGTCGATTTATAATATAAAGATTTTATGCGATGTCAATAAATTTTTTACCATGTCACCATTTTTGGGTAAAAAGAAAATTGATCGAGTGATCAATTAATCGTATTTTTAAAAGGGGTGACTAATTAGGTGAGTGATTCAAAATAAATGAATCAAAACTGCAATTAAACCGTAAAATTAACAAAATTTGATTGATCAAAAGGATCATTACAATTTATCAATCATTTCTTAATATCATCAATTTCAATAGCCAAATTACTCTAATATCCTTACAATTTAAGGGACTAAATTAGTGTTTTACTTAGTTCATTTAAATGTGGGTATACATATCACATGAATAATAATGATAGAGGTTGGTCACAATGATGGAAGGAATAGGAAATTGAACAAATGGAAAAAAGAGATTTTACTGTTCATAAAGATACTGAAGTAATCATGGAGGCAAATCTGAAACAGAAAGCTTTTGCCTTACACTTTCATAGACATGGCTCATGGCACTATCAAATGTTGTATGCTACTTGTAATAAATTAAATGATCATAGTCTTTGGACAATCAATTATATTCCATTAAGACACGGTTAAAGTGATAGTTTATTGCTAAAAATCCACATCTAACTCTTGATTTAATTAAATATTGTTCTTACAAATTATATATATTTTTTTAATCGGGTATCCTCCGCACGCAACTGCGGAGACTAATCTATCGAGCATTGTGGGACCCAAATGAGCAGCAAACTCTCCCTAAAAGTTTTAACACTGCTGCGTGTCTAAGATTGAATTTGAACCCAAAACTTTGGTTAAGTTAAAAGAGACTTGTTCTATCTCATCTAAGCGCTATTGGTTTCTTGCAAATTAAATAAGAATGTTTATTATTGCAAAGTTTATTGTAATTGACTTTTACTTTTATCACAACATAGCAAGGCTACACGTTTTCAGTATATATAGAATATTTTGTCAAAAAAATAATATATAGAATATGGAATCCATGAAGATAAAAAATAGAGGTTGTCAATTTTACAAAATATCTTTTTTTATATATTTAATTTTTTTATTATTCTTGCTTTCGCTATAGCACTTATTTTCTATACTTTATGATTTATTATAATACATACAAATTTATGTACACGACTACAAATGGTTGGCGTATTGCAAAGGGACACTACATTGGCTGGTCAATTTTCAAATAGGACTTAGAAATATGTTATTGCCATATGTAATCTTACCATGCTTGCATGTCTAATAAAAAAAAATCAATTATTATTAAATAGTGTGTATTTTATTTAATAGATATTTTTTATGTTTCAAGATACAATTAAACCTAGGGATCATTTATTTTAATTTGATGTGCAATTTTGATTATACTTAATTAAATATTTTGAGGGGGATATTTTAACTTACTTATTTTTTTGTTGTAATGCATTATCAATACTTTTTAAGTTTTTAAGTGTTTAAGTGTCTAAACTTTTTTTTTATTTGTTAGTGGCATTCCAATAATAGCCTCAAAAACCCACCGGCCACTGAAAGTATATTGTGTTTGTGAACCTAAAGACTAAAGTGTGTAAAAGACCAAAATGATTAAACTCCTAAAACAAGTAATATATAGTTTTGAGATTTTCTTGGTTTGGTCATGATAATTTTCGCACGTCTGCATCAATTTATAATATATACATTTTCATTTTATAAACAAGTACGATATTTATAACAAGTAAACATATAGTTTGTCCAATTCCCAAACATTTCAATTTGGTCATGATAAATTATGTGTTACAAATTTAGGTTAATTACCTTTTCATTCTCCCTATCATAATTATTTTATGATTTTGATCTTTGAATATCGTACTTTCCTATTACATGTAACATGTCAACTTAAACCTTAATATTTTGAATAAATGAGACTTAGTATTTGCAAAACATAGTTGGCTCAACCTATTTTTATCTTTAACTCACATGGGTTGGTTTAGTGACGTAGATCTTAGATTTTCAAGTTTGTTTTTTCCACGGTTTCAGATTTGAATCTTTTCAGTGTCAATTTATGTTGGTTAATTCATACAAAACTTTATTCTAACTTTCATTGTATTTACATTGGTGTACGATGAGATTAATCCCTTGTATTAATCGATTTTCGAGTCGAATACCACCGAGTTTTAAAAAAAGGGAAATGCTAACCGGTGCCTCCGGGGCACTGGTTAAGGATACTAAAAAGGGAAATTATATAGTAATTATTGCATTGAAAACTGTGTAATTAATCCATAAATAAGTCAACAAAGTTTCCTTTTATGGTAATAAATTCCTTTTTTTGTATGC
>Ga0315914_1005197_pt1 | contig 19090 bp, 24 predicted proteins | sample MpolenodulesMG_FD_203920 | JGI IMG/M metagenome (GOLD analysis project Ga0315914, IMG submission 203920) | Medicago polymorpha root nodule microbial communities from Los Angeles, California, United States - elongated nodules | ecosystem: Host-associated > Plants > Roots > Nodule | place: USA... | reverse complement strand
TTTGATAATGATGATTGCATGCTTATAACTTGAAATGATGAATTGTACTTGTTGAGTTAAGTATGCTAAATGAAAAATATGGTGAGTAATCCTTTCATTTATTGACGTCATTAAGTGATGAGCTTATGTCGATCATTTGATTAGAGATTGAATATGCTTGCTATGCTATGTTAGTATTGTGATAGCTTGTTGTGTATGGAATGAGGGATAATAATCATGTGATGTTAGTATTCTAGGAGGGAAAGGTATATATATGTGTTATGCATGAAATCCTTGAATGCTTATGTTTGGTTATGTTGATTATGATTGATGTGAAGCTAACCCGCAGTGGTCTGTGGTGGACCGCCTACCTATTTGTATGAATGGGTAGACGGCGTGTAGGAGTAGTTGTTGATTGCTTGGTGAGTGTTTGGATAGCGGGAGCCATCTCCGTTATCGTTTTCTGTTGAGTCTTAGAGTAGGCTCTGATCTAGGATGTCTATCTGTAGGATTATTCTAGATTGATTATTCTAGACTGATTATTCTGGATTTATTTAGGTTGTGGAGATTTTACCCATTTGTTGGGATTTAGAGATTTTATATGTTGATGTATATTGATCTTATGACATGTATATTTTGGAGATGTCTGACTTATATCTGCTGCGACTGTTGATGAATCTTATATATGCATGTTGTTTGGATTTTTAGTTGAAGACGTAACGTCTATTTCTTGAATAAATGCTTTATTCACGTGTATTATCGTTTTAATAGAAATAGGGCGTTACAACATTTGGTTGTTTTCTTCATTTATGCGATTGCCCCTTAGGACATCATTCCTTAGCCTAGTTATTTCAACACCTTGCCTTTGTTGTTCGGTGCTTATCCTCTGGACCTCGGTTTGCATCCATGCCCACCGGTCATTATTGTCATAGTGCCCACCGGCTTCATGCTCATGGTGCACCTCATCCTCGTGCAAGTTTACACCCTCCTCTTCACCAAGATTGTGCTATTCCTGTACCTGTGGGTCAACACCAACATACAACAAATTTTCTTCCACCCCGGTGTCAATCTGAGATGGGTTAGGAAGGATAAATAATAGAGGCACATTGAGCTTAAGCTCATATGTTATGTTAGCAGGCGGCTGAGGCTTAATAAAGTTCATAGAAATGAGGGTATCTATGTCAAGCCTATTGTTGCCCTCAATCGGATTTATCCCTTTGTCATTGCCCACTCCAAACTTCCTAGCAATGAAAGTAATGATACCACTTACCACTATCTCAGCTCTACTATCAGACTTTGCACCTACAGAGGCAAGATAATCAAACAAGTAATAACAAGTGTTCACGGGGTTGTTACTAAGCAGTGCCCAAAGCATAGAGAGTTCATCCGTCCTAGTTGTTCCTACCTCTTTCCTACCCCAAAAGGTGCAAGCCATAACCCTTTGAAGGTACCTAAGCATAGGGTTGTGAATGTTACCAGCCTTATTGGAACGTGAAATGTATTGTCCTAAACCAGTGATACTTTCCCAAAAGGTAGCAGGGTTATAGCCTTCCGGCTTTAGATCATGATTCCAAGAGTCATGGATGAACCCCGCATTTACGAAGCCCATCTCTAAGCAAAAGTTTTCAAGAGACATCTTGTAATCAATATTCAAAAGTCGGAAGGAGACTCTATGATCGGGGTTATCAAAGTTCAACCTATCCTTCTTGAAAGCAATAGAGCTTAAGAATTCATAAGTGAAGTTTTCAAACCCCTTCATAGGTCTTAGCATCTCAACCCATCCTAAGTTACTCAACAACCTAAACACATTGTCTCTAATCCCTAGTTTGTTCATAGAATGCGAATCAGGATACCTACAAGGGTGCAAAGGCTTAGAGAGAAGAGATTTATACCTACTCCGTTGTTCCGAAGTGTTAAATTCAATGCCATGGTTCGTCGGGGTTGCTTGCTTTTTTGAAGGAGGTCCTCTGGAAGAGCTTCCTGTCTCCTTTCCAGTTCTCTTTGAAGCCATGGTTACCTTGACCTAGTTTGAATTGGTGTGAGTTTTGGTGAAGGTTGTTTGGTAAGGTTTTGGGTGGAAAATGTTGGTTTAGTTTTGGGGTTAAGGTTTAAGTAAGGTTTTTGAGTTTGATTGTGGAAATTGGTAAAAAATTTGTGGTTTTTGGGTTAGGGTTATAAGGTATACGAATTTGGTTGATTTGTGGTTTGTGTGGATGAAAGTGGTTTTTGATTGGTGGGTTATGTTTGGAATGATGTTTTGAGATGATTGGGAAATATGAAGATTTGAAGATTTTTGGTTATGGAGGTTTTAGAGAGAAGTTTGTGTTTGAGAATGAAGGAAGAAGAAGGAAAAATTTTGGTAAATGGTGGCCTAGGAGTCGCGCACAGTCGTGCCACTGCAAGCACGGGCCATGCCAACTCTCTGTGATGTGAGGGTTTGGGTAAGGCGAAGTCAGGCACGGGCCGTGCCAAGGTTCTGGCATTTTTAGGCTCAATTTTTTTCGTTTTCTTGAATCATGCTCGGACAGTTACCTACAAAACAACTTAAAACAACGAAAAACAACCAAAAAATAAAAGCGATTAAATGTGTGGGTTGCCTCCCACGAAGCGCTCGTTTAGAGTCATTAGCTTGACGGTTAGAAAGTGTCCTTAGACAGGATCAAAGAGATCATATTGTGCAGATGACGCTAGGAAGCGTTCTTTCACATCATGATCTTTAATCATGCAACAAGAATAAAGAGCAGGACCTTTCATAACATTCTCCAACTCAAACCCTAACATCTCATCACTCACTTGAAAAACAATCCTACCACTCTTAACATCAACAATAGCTCCGCAGTAGCGAGGAAAGGTCTTCCTAGAATCATAGGGGCGTTATGGTCCTCTTCAATGTCAACTACCAAAAAATCAGCCGGGATGTATATCCCCCCTTCTATCTTAACGGGGATGCCCTCAACAAATCCAACGATTGGATTGTAGAACGATCAGCTAACTTTAAGGTTATCTCGGTAGGTTTCAACTCTCCTATCCCAATCCTCTTAAAGAGTGACAAAGGCAACAAGCTAACACTAGCTCCTAAGTCGCACAAGGCTTTATCAATGGTCTCACTCCCAATCACACAAGCGATGACAAAACTACCTGGGTCTCTAAGCTTAGGAGGCAGCTTCTTGATGATTGCACTACTTTCCCTGGTCAAAGCTATTATCTCATTATGCTCTATAGTCTTTTTCTTTGAAAAAATTTCCTTTAAAAACTTAGCATATAGAGACATTTGAGACAAAACATCTGCAAAGGGGATATTAATGAAAATCTACTTAAGCATGTTACAAATTTATTAAATTGTGCCTCCATGTTAGGCTTAGCAAGCCTTAATGGGAAAGGGATTTTGTTTTTATCAAGCGGTTTCTCACTCTCTATTATGACTCTCTCACCTAGAAGCTTTACTCTCTCTCCCTTAATGTCCTTAGCCTTACCAATGGTATCTTCTAACATACTACCCCCAAAATAAATAGCGTTAACATGGGCTTTGGGTTGACTTCGGTTTGACCAGGAAAGACTCTCGGTGTTTGAGAAGAAGTAGCCACCTGTTGGGCCACTTGGGAGATTTGGCTCTCAACCATTTTAGTATGAGTGGTAATAGAGTCTACCTTAGTATTGAGTTTGGAAAGAGAATCATTTAGAAATCCGGTTTGTTTTTTGAGCTCTTGAAGGTGTTTAGATTGGTTCATGACATAGTTTTCCATTAAAATTTCCAAACTAGATTTCTGAGGGACTCTCTGGTTGTTTGTATAGCCAGGTGGTGCCATTTGACCATAGGAATTGAGGGTTTTTATAAAAGTTTTGGTTTTGCCTCATTCCCTGGGTGTATTGAGCATAATTCATTTACTCAACACTGTCAATAGCACTGTCTAGCTGGCAATCAACACCAATATGACCAAATACACCACAAATTTCACGTGGAGGAGATACAAGACCAGGTGTGACAGCACTAACATTCATTTTTTCAATCTTTTGGGTTAATGCATCAACCTTAGCAGCAAGATGATCAAGGTTGGAGACTTCGTACATACCTGCCTCTTTTTTAGAGGGTGTAAAAGCAGTGTTTGCCCTTTCATTTGGTCCATTGGTAGATATTCATGAATGAAGTTAAAATCATAGCTAGATTAGTCCACCCAAATCTCGTATCTGCTTGCCTATGAATACGTTTCTAATGGAACTGTAGCTGATCATCTTAATGGTAATCAAGCAAAAGATGGAAAACTCTCTTGGCATATTAGAATGAATATTGCTGTGGAGATGGCAAGTGCATTGAGATATCTTCATGTTTCTGATATCATTCACAGAGATGTAAAAACCAACAATATTCTTCTTGATACTAATTTTCGTGTTAAAGTAGCAGATTTTGGACTTTCGCGCCTTTTTCCAGACAATCATACTCATGTTTCAACAGCTCCACAAGGCACTCCAGGTTATTTAGATCCCGAGTATTCTGAGTCCTTCCGACTTACTTAAAAAAGTGATGTCTACAACTTTCGGGTAGTGATGATTGAGCTTATATCATCTTTGCATGGCTATGAACAAAATTCAAAATCAAGCTTTGCATGAACTTGTGGATCCTACCCTCGGTTATGACTCAGATTCCAAGGTTAAGGAAATGATAAATGACGTGGCTGAGTTAGCATTTCGGTGTCTGCAAAATTCCAAGGATTATTTTATTATTTATTTATACATGTTTACATGTGTTCGTATGTGATTAATTGCCTCTATATGTATTTTAGGTTGGGATTATTACAATTCGGTGTTAGAAGGTATTTTAGTCATTATGGACATAATGGTATTTTGGTCATTATGTGAGCAAGGGTAAACAAGTAATTTCACTGTGATGATTATTTTTAGTGTTTTAAATGAGAACCATTATTTTTACTAAATTACTAGTGGGTTGTGCTAATTAGTTATGAGCCGGTAAATATTTGATTCAAGGAGCTAAATTGAAGCTAACGCTAGGATTTGCTTGTTGTGAGGTAAGGAGGATAGAATTCTATCACAATCTTTAAGTTATAATCTCTATTCTACTCATATTCAAAAGTGTTTATTTGAGAAAAGGGATTATTGTGAATTCAATTGGTAAAATCCGTGCTCTTATTGTAGTGTTATGTTTGGGTATTGTACGTTTTGGCACATTGATTGAAATTGAACATTGTACAAGGCATTTTTTTTTGAAGGAAAAAACAAACAAACATGCTTTTTTTTTTCGTCAAGACAAACAAATATGCTTTTATATACTATACAGTTGTACTTCGTATTTATAATTTTTACATACTTTATATTAATTTATAATTCTTTATATTTATAATATAACATGCACATTTTATTAATATTTTTTTTTTACTAATTTTTATACAGTTTTATCAAATTCAATAATGCAATAATGTAAATAAAATATATATTCTAAATACAACTAAAACCCATTTTGGTAATTACATTTGCAAAAGCAATTTTCATCCAAACTATCCAAACAACACGATTTTATTGGAATCACTTTCACATCAATGTAACCAAACGTAAATCAATTTACACTCAATTCAGTTTTAACCGAAATCAATTATATCAAACTCAATTTTTGCCACCGCATAACCAAACACACGCTAAGTGGGTATCTGACTAAATATATCATTTTCCAACGCAAGGCTATCTACATCCCTTGGTTAAACATACACGTTTCCAAACATGTTGATGTTGTAACTTCACTCTTCCATTTCTATTCTCTCATTTCTCTAACTTGCAAATGTCTGGTACACGGCACAAAACAACAACTCTCGCATGATCCTCATACGATCTCCTCTGCTCTGTCGTCTCCGAACTTCTCTCTCTTCCCATGCCAACCATCGCCACCGGTCACGCCTCTGCCGCAGGTTACATCCTCGCATATCTTTTCTCTTTTCTTTATGTTGCCCATATCAGTAACTTTTTCATGTTGGTATCTATAATCCTTTTGAATTCATGATTTCTTGGACTGCTACATGTATATTTTCACATGTATTCTAATGGTTCCTATTTCATATTGGCTGCTGTTTCAATTTGCAGTTTGATTAGCTACATAAGGAGGATTGACATCTCATGAATATACTGAAGCATCAAAATGACAGCTTTTAAAACTATATCTATGTTATGTTTGATGTCCATTTTAATTGCCTATTTTTGTTTTCACATCTCTGAAACTTTGTTTGAGTAAATGGTTCTTCTCTTTATGATTTGTTTAGTTTATTTTGAGTAAACTGTATCTATAATGTTTTTTTGACTAATAGGGGTAAGCATATGGATTCTGATGGATTTTGGAATCAGGCATTCATATATTTATGTCGTAAATAATAGAAAGTACATCTCCAAAAAAATATAATGCAACTATAAATCTTCATGCACTGTTTTAATGAATTGCATCTAACATCACTCAATATTCTCCATTTCATATTTCAAGTACAAGCAACGCTACATCAATGTCATTTATCTTTCTGCCAAAAAATGATGTAATTTTATCTATATAATACAGCTAATCTAACTTATTTTGAAAAGGCTTTTGCTGTTTTGTAAACCTATAATAGCTTCAAGACACACACAAACAGACACAAAATAAAAAATACAGAACATCATTGAACATGCCTGTAACTTGGTTTTATTTTCCTAATGTTATTTGTGACATTTACTAGGAGGGCACTTATCTCTTTGAGAACCCCATTCAAGAATCAAATATGTCCAGCAAAATGAATGATGCACGAGTTACAGCCTGTAACTAAAATCAGGGAACTTCTTAGGCAAACCAGCCTTTGAAAAAAATAGAAAATAAACAGATGTTTTGGATGTAATCTTCTAGCCATCTGTCATAACTATGTGAACATATTTGAATGTAGTAATTGTTGAATCTGTGTTATTAACGGTGTTCTTGAATCAATTATTGATGCAGGTAAACTCTTATTACCTAGCTTCATTTTATATTTAACTCTAATGATCATTGTCTATGACAAAGTCTTAGTTTCCAATTAATTCTGTATCAATGGAAAATTTCCATAAAGCAAGGCAATAAAGAAAAGTCATTTTGAGATTATACTTTTATCCATCATAATAAGCATTGCAAGAACCTTAGGCCATCTCTTATTTAAGAGCTATACTGCCTGCTGCAAGTTTTCATACTGTACTGCCTGCTGCTCCCTTCCTTATTTTATCCATTTTAATATAAGTCATTCTTGGTGGACTCATTTTCTGCTCTGTTTCAAAACAGGTCTGCTGTTGTTTCACCAGGTTGCAGCGGCTGCTCCATTGTGCTGTGTCCTTCCTGTTGTGGCCGTGGTGGGTTTTTGGTGTGTTTGGCTTCGGTTTCGTGTTTTGACTGTACGGGAAGGGCTATGGAACTGAAATCTGCTGTTGTTAAGTAGATTTCAGCGTCATAACTCTTCGTTGTTTTCTCTATTGTTGGGGCGTCGCAGTTTGGCATTTGGTGTTTTTTGTTTTAGTGGATGTTACGCCTATATGCGAGATCTTTGTAGTTTCTTTTCCGCCTCTTTGCGTTTTGCTAAGACTGTTGATTTCAAAAATATTTGCCGTTTAAAAAAAAACTCAATATTTCATTTGAACTTCTCTGTTTTGTATTTATAAGTGTCGTTGGATCAAGTTTTCAATTGTTATATTGTAGCAAGTGTTGTTCTATATTACTTTTTCTTTTCTGATAAGCTGCAATTGTGTAATTTCAACTCCTTAATTTAATTAATTTAATATCCTGTGAAATTTAAATTTTAGGTGCAACAGCCAAGAAGAGTAATTGTTTGTCTGTGTTCATTTTGATTGGATTCGTAATAGTAAATGAAAGATATCGAATTATGGAGCAACCCTGCCATATGATTGAGAGGAGCAACCATAAAGAAAGACTATTGAAAAGCATTATTATTTGTAATTTAGAATGGATGTCAGATTCCACAGTTACTTTGTTGCAACTTAGAAATGGTAGTAATTTAGAATTTAAATTTTTTCAAAAAAGAAAAAATTGATTAGAAATGGTAGTAATTTAGGATTGAAAAAATTGCAATATCGTGAGTACATATATGAAGATATAGAAATTGTAGTAGGCGGTATAGCTCTTAAATAAGGAATGGCCTAAGCTTCTTGCAATAATTATTATGATGGATAAAAGTATAATCTTAAAATGATTTTTCTTTATTACCAACGTGAAATACTTTATTATTGTAAGTTTATTATTTACATTGTATCTGCACCATAAGAACATTATTTTCTATATTATTTAAATGTTTTGTTTTCAATAATTATGACCCGTGCGGCAGCACGGGTGCAAGGTGTAGTTAAGGTAAGGGTTTGAAAAAAATACCCAAACCTAATTGAGTTTTCGATTTTTTCCATTCTACTACATTTCTAATGAAATAATTATGATGGTTAATGTTTTGGAGGAGATCGACAAAGGTTTCAGAGAACTGCTCGTTGTTGATTACGACTTCTTGTGCACAAAGGACTCAAGCGACAGCTATGACGTGTTTCATCGAAGGAGGATGAGTCATGTGTTGATTATGATTTATTTTTTTTAAAACAACATATATTAATAGGAAGCTTAGCACAAGAAGTTCTAAGGCCACTGTTACAAAAGCCAAAGCTGGCGGTACAAAAAAACTCTCCAAGGAGCAGGAGGCACAAAACCGAAATAAATGAGCTACTGCTACTGATACAACAAAAACAGAAAACTAACAACCAAAAAAGACAAGCCCAGACCAGCCTTCCTGCATAACAAAACAACAATCCAGCAGAAAAAAACCTCACAAACGCCTCCTTAAGCACTCACGCGGATTCCACGTCCATTCATAAAAGAGACATGAAGGAATCCGTAACCTACTCAACGCCCAACACCAAAACAAGGCCTTAATGTCTTCCACCACTTCATCAAAACGCCTTGATTGGTTCTAAAAAATCCTCGCATTTCTTTTCTTCCAAATTGACCAAATCACCGCATGCCAAATCAATGAAAACGCTTTCGAAAGACGCATCGAGTTACACGTTCCACTCCAACAAGCCAAATGCGAAAACAAATTATGCGGGGTGAGGAAATTAATGTCCAACCAATCTAACACATCTCTCCAAATCAACGCGGCAACATCACAATGCAAGAAAAGGTGCTTTGTTGTCTCGTCACCAACACCACACAAAACACACATCAGCGGGTCCCCGGGCGCTAAAACACGACGGAAAGTAAGATTAGATCAAGTAGGAATACGGCCAAGGAGAACTGTCCAAGAAAAGCCACAACCTTAGACGGCGCCGGACTCTTCCAAATCGTAGAAAACACCCCTTCCTCTTCCGCACTCAACCCCTCTTCCCATAACACCATTTCCTCTAGCACTTTGTATGAAGAGCTCGCCGAGAACACACCACTTTCTTACGGCAACCACCGCCATTTATCCGCGTCCTCACCCAATATTGGCGTTTGTAAGATATCCAACAAATTACCAATTAAATTATGCTCCCAAAGGAAAGGATGTCTCCTCCAAGTAAGGTTCCAAAAAACCCCACTATCTTTCCAAAAACAAGTTTCCTTCCCACTTGCTACCTTCCGCACCACCCTATTAGAAAACCAATTTGCTCCTTCCCTGCCTTCCAAAGACATCAACTCCTTCCACCAACCGGAAGAGAACCTCGGCCATCTAGTCCCTTCCTCCAGAGGGAAACCGGAAATGGAATCGCCATATTTATCTCTCAACACCACTTTCCAAAGAGGTAAATCCCCTTGAACAAGGCGCCACTTCTAGTTAGTCATAAGGCTCATATTAGCCAATTTGACATCTCTCACCCCCAAACCGCCCTTTGACCTTGGTAGACAAATCTTTCTCCATTTTACCCAACAAATTTTCCGGCCCCCTCCCACTCCCCCCCAAAGAAATTCTCTTTGGATACGAGTAACCATACACAACACTTTTGCCGGAATCTTCATGAAGGACAAAAAGAAAATAGGAATAGCATTAAGCACGGAATTAAGGAGAGTGATTCTACCCCCAAGACTCACATATCTACAACCCCAAGCATTAAGCCTATTCCTCAATTTCTCCAACATAGGCTCCCAAGTAGAAACCTTTTTCGAATTGGCTCCCACTGGTAACCTCGAATAATTAAAAGGAAGGCTTCCCTCTCTACAATGCAAAAATCTACAAGCCGCTTCCATAAAGTCCCGCGGAACATTAACACCTATCAAGGAGCTCTTGTGATAATTGACTTTTAAACCGGATGCCAATTCAAAACCTTGCAATAACGCCTTTAGAGTCCAAAGATTCTCCATCGTAGGCACCCCAATACAAAGTGCGTCATCGGCGTATTGAAGGTGTGATATGCAAGTACCCTCTCTTGATTTCGAAGCCATGAAACAAATTCCGTTTTACGGCGGTCGACATCAAACCACTAAAACCTTCCGCAACGAGAAGAAACAAAAAGGGAGCAAGCGGGTCACCTGTTTTCAAGCCCCGTTGAACATTGATTTCTTCGGTAGGGCTCCCATTCACAAGAACCAACATACTTCCCCCAAACACACACGCCTTCAACCACCTAACCCATTTTTCACAAAGCCCCACCCTTTTTATCATATACTCCAAAAAAACTCAATCCACGGAATCATAGGCCTTTTCAAAATCAACCTTAAGAATTAAACATTCTCGTTTGGATTTCTTCGCCAAATCAACTACTTCATTCATAACCAACACTCCATCTACCAAGTGCCTCCCTTTCAAAAAAGCGGATTGAGAACTGGAAATGATAGAATTCATCACCTTCGAAAGTCTAGATGCCAACACCTTCGAAAGCACTTTGTAGAGACAACCTAGAATAGATATAAGGCGGAATTCTTTTAAGGACATGGGAGCTTTAACCTTAGGGATCAAGGTCACAATGTAAGAAAGAAAACTCTTCAGAATCTTTTCATTTGCATGAAATTGATCAAACATAATACGTACTTCATTCTTCAAATTGTACCAAAATTCCTTAAGGAAAGCAAAATTGAAACCGTTGGGACCCGGACTTTTGTTACCATCACTTGCCTTCACAACTGCTTCTATTTCCATACTCGTGAATGGAGAAATAAGTTCTCTATTCTCCATCTCGGAAAGCCTTGCAAAGTGAACCCCATCCAACGCCGGTCTATCTCTTCTAACTTCCTCCACTTGTTTACGAAAATAAACCACCACCTTCCTTCTTACCTCCAACAGCGTATCAACCCACTCACCCTCCACCTTAATCGCTTTTAAAGAATTCCTAGCCGCCCTAGCCTTCACACACCTTTGGAAATACTTGGAATTTTCATCACCCTATTTGAGCCATTTGGACTTTGACCTTTGGAACACACTTGCCTCTTTGCATTTTAGGAGCTTCCACATCTCATCAAATTTCAACTTCCGCAACTCCACTTCTCCACTAATCAACACCCCAAGATCCCCCTTGACATTAAGATCGACAATCTCATCCACCAAGCAAGCCACTTTAAAATCCACATTACCATAGTGTTGTTTAATCCAAACTCTAATGGCCTCTTTCAACCCCTTTAGCTTGGTCTTCAAAACAACCCCCATCCAACCGTTAACCGCTTGGTTCCTCCACCTATCCTCCACAAACTTCTTAAACAACTTGTTTTCCAACCAAAAATTATTGAACTAGAAAGGTTTTGGACCCCAATCCATATTCCCATATTTAAGGACGAAAGGACAATGGTCTGAAATAATTCTTGGAAGAACCCATAAAGACGCACTCCCCCAACAACTAGTCCAACCATCCGAAATGAGGACTCTCAATATGACTCATGGAGAGTCAACTAGCATGATACCAAGTGAACTTTCTACCAAACGGATTCACATAAAATAAATCAACATTCAACACGAAGGAATTAAAGAGACTAATTTCCATTACCATTGCCGATGAAGCAACCGAATTAACCCCCCTCCGTTCATCCACATGACTTACCGCATTGAAATCACCCACCATACACGACAATCCCTCGCCAAAAGTGTTTTTAACCAACACGGGGTTAGCCCAAAGCCTTTGTTTTGCAACCAAATCACATTTAGAGTAAATATTAACCACAAAACGTCTCTCTTTCTTCCTTCCCCATTCCAAACAAACACCCACAAACCCCTCGCCAACAAATAAGAAAAGAACGTTGGCGTCGAATTTTCTCCAAATAGAAATAATACCTCCACTATTACCAACAGCCGAAAGGAAAGCCCAATCACAATCATCTCCACCCCATAAACCCTGACACGCCGATTTCGTTACCACTTCAAGCTTCGATTCTTGAATCGCCAAAAAATCAACACCATGATCGGAGACCAAATCCTTAATTATCTTCCGCTTCACTCTCCCCCCAACCCTCAAACATTATATATAACGCCCATACTAAATGTATCTAGAAAGTTTAGCATGTGCATTATCTTTAGTACTGGATACATTAAAATTTACAACATAAATTCTTTGAATGAATATTTTATACAATAACACGCGTTCGTATAATCAACAATACAATATCTCTTCAAAAACATAGAAAATACATCCTTAAAGTCTATAACTTCCTACAACGGGTACGAACGAGCACTTGCTGATTATCCATCCGGCTACAAGCTTGCTAAATCCTGCTAAACCAACCTGCTGATCTGAAACAAATAAGGATTGGGATGAGACATAATGTCTCAGTAAGTTCTACCTAATCCTAGGCTATAGGTAACCTCGGGGAAAACCTATGTTCACCACGTGTTTACAATACAACCTGCCGGTTGATTATACGTGTGTGGGCTTGCTTGCCTAGGCGGTCGTGCATACTAGATCCGTCGTAGGTTCTTCGTATCATAACTTATAAGTCTTGTCTTGCACTACATGTCATGGCGGTTAAGGGGACCTAGGACTGCTATGTCGAGATACGATAAATGCATCAAAACCTATACAGAAGCCATTCATGACACGTTCCTAAACTGAACGATCGGGGAGTTACTAAGACCGTCGACAGTGTATTTTCATAACTTGTTCTATTGCATAAGCTTATTCTTGTCTCATAACACATCATAATCATATTCATTCTTTATGTTAGAAGTTAGCGTGTAACAAACAACATTATCTTGGTTCATTTTACGGAGTGCATCGAGTGGAGTAACCCCGAGTACATTCCCTTACTTGACCGATGAAAACCTAGCTAAGGTACATCGGACTCCCTCAGTGACGTGCGGGCCTACCTTGCGGAGCGTATCCCGTTCCCCTAGCGAGAACCTCTTGTATCCCCCTTGGCGTGGATAACGGAAAGACACGACGCCTACATCTTACTTATAGTCTTGACCATACATGATAACTTATCTTAGTACTTGCTTACTAGTCATTCTTACTCATGGTGAAGAGATTATACTTATCAATTCACGACTTAACTTACTTAGAGTTCTTGCTAACATTCTAGTTCTCGACGATCGATGTCGAGGCTCTATGGTTTTACCCCGTTCTTAGTTTATCACTACCCGAATACACATGCTTAAACTCTCTCAAGTGCCATTGTTGTTGAAATGTGTTCATATGTCTCATGCATTCTCCGTTGAAAGCTCAATTGTGATGATAAATTAGATTCTTAGAGATTGAGGGTTTTCTTTAAGTTAACAAGCGTTAAACAAGTGGTTTCAGATGGCATACAAGGCCCCAAAGCAAGCTAATAGTGAAACTAGGTCTGCCACTTTCGCTAGAATTTTGCTATCAACGAAATGGCTCTGTGATGGCCACCAAATTTCGCTATTAGCCAACCAGTCTCTAACACGTCTGATAGGTAAAATTCTTATTCCTAACGAGTGGGATGTTACACTCTACCCCCCTTAAAGAAATTTCGTCCTCGAAATTTAGAGAATCCTTAATAATTGTGGCGACTAATACTTAACATTCTTGATTTTAGTCCTCTGGTGTCCGATTATACATGACCAAAAGAGTTCGAAGTAAACTTATCTCACCAAGAACGAATAACCTGTAAGGAAGAAAACAACACCGCCACAACTACTATACCAAAAACAACACCAACATCTCCTCTTACCTCCAAAACCGAGACTTACGTCACCACCTCACACCACCATCACTTCCTGCACACGGATCTGGGAGATATCGAAATAAACACGAAACAACTGATGCAAAAATCAACGGCAACATATACCAACATATATGAAAACCACCCAAATCTGCCACCACAAACCACCATCCACCTCACCACCAACCACCACCGCGAGTTGCTACACCACCATCTGCAAAAGAAAAGAGAACAGACAAACACCAAGCAAACGAAAACAAGAACAAACAAAAACCGCCAACAACAGCAACCACAGTCCACAGACGCAAAAACCTCCGAAAGATCTAGAAAGGGTGGTGCGGATGGCTAAAACCGGCCGTCGCACCACCACCAACTAATGTCTACATGATGACAGCAAAATTTGGATGAAATGGGAAAGGGCGGTAAGTTTTTGGCGGTGAGGAAGTTGTAAAAAATATTATTAAATTTTGATTTACATCATCCAAACTTTCTTTGTTTGGTATCATTAAAAAAGAAACAGAGAAACATATGAGCACTCAGATACGATTATAATGACCTCTTTCAGTTTAACCAAGTATTTTGAGCTCAAATTGAACCATAGGAACAAACTACGGATCTATTTATGTTGGTGTAGGGGTTGGTGAGTGCCTTAACATTTCAAACTTGTTCAAATATATACCAAGTAGTATGTAATTTAACACTTCATTACAGTAATTATAGTAATTGTTATGCATTTTAATGTGTTGTTATATGCAGATTAATAATAATGGTATAGTAGAACCAATCAATGATGATCGAATTGTTTGTAATTTTTTAAATGTGTGACATGTTGTTTAAATCTAGGGTGAATAGTGAAGTAGATAAAATAGTCACAAGGAAGGGGGGTTTGAATTGTGATCCTTTAAAAATTATCCTGAAACTTAAAAGTGATTCTCAAGTTGTTTACTTGGAATAGTTAAGTTAGTATTTTGACTTCAGAACGTTCTGAAGTTCATACACAAAAACTGTCTAATAAAGTAAATGTGCAAGTGTGTGTTGTGTATACTGTAATTAAGAAGTAAAGAGAAGAGAGAAGGAACACACAGAGATTTATAGTGGTTCACTCAATGTGGGCTAGTCCACTCCTCACAATCTTGTGAGAATTTCCACTATGATGATTGAGATAACCTCTGAAATCCTGCACCTTACAATATTTGTTCACCTGAACAATTACAACTCTGTATTCTCTAAGCCTCAGCAGGCTTGCACCTTCTTGCTAAGTTAACCACTTAGACTTTTACAACCTTTGCTCAAACTAACACTTTAGTACCCCTAAAGCTAGATGAGACTTTGCTACAATTTGTATGGATGTTGAATGTTTGTGAATCAAACAGAAGAGGAGGAAGAAGAAGTTATCTATAAAAGAGATAACAGAGATAATTTATGTACACTACAAAGAAGGTAAAAAAAGTCTTCAGTGATGATCAATTTAATTGCAAGAGCTTCAAACAAAATCAAGTTGTTTTCTCGTATGCTTTGCAATGGTGCAAGTTTTGCTAAGACCTTGATCTCTATTTATAGAGTCATAGGGCTCATATAGCCGTTGTAGGATGTCCAATGGTGTTATGCCATGTGTTCTGGGTCCCACAAGCTTTTACTTGAAATTCTTGGCAAACATTCTGATCACTGATGAACATCAGAATGTTGTTGTGTTCATGATGATCTTCATCTGGGTTCATCATGATCTTCATCTGGGTTCATCATGTATGAATGAACACATGAATTTCTGGGCGTGTCATATGCTTTTCATATGAGTTTCTGGGCAATAACCAAAGTATGAGCTTTTCCACATACATCAGAAAGTTACTTTCCCAGATTTGCCTTGGGACTGGTACATGAGAGATATAGTGGGATTCTGCATCTTCATGCCCATGCTTTGAGAGATTGTGTGGTCCATGTACTGTACCAACTCCCATGCGTGTCTATCTCTTATTGAACAGGATAGATTTGCTTTGCTCTTGCTTTTTGCTTTTCACCTACTGTACTGTTCATTAAGTAAGCATGTGCAGAGCTGAACATTCTGACCATCAAAATGTTCCATCTGTTTCACTTAGGATGATTTGTAAGACTACCATTTGATGTAATCAAATCCTAATAGTGAAACAATAATGAAGAACAATGATATTAACATCTAGGATGATATTCCCTTGTGGAATATTCCTAGTACATCAATGTTCATAGTCTTAAATGAACATTGAGTATCCTTAATGCATTTGAAAATATTATCCACATGAAGGACATTTCAGTTAAATAAGTTTACCATATTTTGAGACAAAATGAGCAGCTGGATTGTGCCCCGTTATAGAGTTAGTTTCGAACAAAACAATATCTCTTAAAGTATGTCTTCTTGTATGGAGAACTTTGCATAAGGGAATTCGGATCAAAGACAATTAGCCTCGTCGTGGGGTTGTTTATTCGGGCTCTTTTTTGTTTTCTGATGGGCGGAAAAGAGGAATATATAAATCATTTGTTATCGGAATATGATTTATTTAAAAGCATTTGGACTTGTGTTTTACATTGGTTGGTGATTTCTTCTATTCTTCTGGGATATGTCTCCACGCACACAGTGCAATTTGGTGGTTCTCATTTATTCATGAGGGATATTAGTCACTGTTTTCAGGTGATCTAGTTGGCTTGTCTCTGGGTCATTTGGATGGAGAGGAACTCTCGTATCTTCTCCAAAAAAAAATTGTCTTTTTGATCACTTTCTTGATAAGATTAAGCTTCATTTTTTGTGGTTGTTAAAGGCACACACGCGCTAAATGTTGAGAAGTGAACAATTATGAGTACGAGTCCACCCTAAGAAATTAAATGTCCTTGTCCTATTTTACCATTTCAATTGTATTTACATGACAATTTTTTTATATTGTTAATGCATATTAAATAGGCTCTAAGTATAGTCCAAAATACTGTTTAGATACTTTTATGAAAAAATGCCACGAATAGACATAAACTATGAATAGACACAAAAAATAAAAAAGAACAATGGTCTCTCTATGTATATTTTAATTATTTTGCGTAGAAAGACAAGTCTTTCGCAGTAGCTCATCGTAGATGATTATTTTTATTTTCAATTTTTTAAAAAAGCACTTTTCTTATTCCAAAGCAATCTTTCAATGGTTTTATTGTGATTAAATGAACACTCGAAATTTCATTGTCTTTATTGCTTAAATCAGTAACTTATTTGTTTGATCATATATCCAATTTTTGGGAGTTTATTATCATTTTTGTCCAAAAAAAAATGTCATACATCTAGTATTTTTACTTGAATAAATAGTCTATTTGGTTCATAAACTATTAACATCTCATAAATTTAGTCACTAAACTATTAAAATCAATTTCTTAAAAAAAAAAACTATTAAAATCAATTAAAAGATTCATAAGTTATTCTTTCATCTAACTATTTAGCCCCTTTATCCTTATTTATTAATTTTGTTAGGTCTGCAGCAATTTAACCTAATATTTTTCCGTTCATTTGCTGTATTAGGTTAGCAGTAATTTAACCTAACAAATTTCATCTAAAAAAATGCATCGCACCAATTTCATGCTTTTTTTTTACAATATTTTGTACACTTTTTTTTTAAGGAAATATTTTGTACACTTATTTAATACTAAAAAAATGCATCGCACCAATTTCATTCCTATCCTGTTGCCTTTTTTTTGACAATATTTTCTAACTGATTTAATACGTTTACAAACAGAATACCCTAATCCTTATTTCTTAATTTTGTTAGGTCTGCAGCAATCCCTTTACAATAAACTTGTGCGGAGCACGGGTCAAAAATCTAGTTAATAAAATAACTATTTAGTCCCTCATTCATGATAGTTTAAAGACTAAATGGATGTATTTTTCATATCTTAGGAATATTTTAGTTGATTTTTATAGTTTTGGGATTAACTTGATAAAAAAATAATAGTTTAGGGATCAAATTGACTATTTATTTATTTATTTATTTATTTTATATGAACTTTTTATCCTCTGCGCACAAATATTGAGACTAATATTTCAACAAAATTCTTTTCAATAGATTCAACATTGTACTCTCATGGTTATATTCAAACTAAAGATATTTGATTAAGGTAGAAGCGATTTTTTACCATCTCATTAAAGTGTTTTTGAGTTATTTTTATTTATATTAAAAACATATAAAATAAATTTATCAACACATTTCGTGCAATATACTACATAAAATTTTAAAATAGTATATTGAAAAACAGTGATTAAAATGCTAAAGTTTCAAGTCAAACAAATGTCCAAATCAGAATTCATGACTTACTTGTATAAAAGGGTGGCATAAAGTTGGTAGGCCTAAAATACATTAGAGGACAAAATCAATTATACTAGGACATATATATCATCACCCTGTCGTGGTTTTTAAAGGCTATTTCATATTGTTTCCGGTATAGGCAAGGCTATCTGTCTACTTCAATGATCAATGGTCCTGCCTAATTTTGGTGGATCCATTCAAATTTTACAATAATGACGATATCTATTATCTGTCCCTCATGCATGACCAGAATTTTTCAAAATATAAAAAGTTTGAATATTTTAATGTCCATCATATTTAAGTTTAAGATAGTAAACTCATTCGGTTAATAAAACTAATTAGTCATCATGCTGAAGTTGAGTCTAGCAGAAATGACTAAACTTTCACAATTTAACAAAGGCTTAATTGCACTTTTACCCCCTATATTTTGCCAATTGTGCGATTTTGCACCCCATAGTTTTAAACGAGCGATTTTGCACCCCATCCTTTTCCCCCTTTCTGATTTTATGGTCCCCATGATATTTAGTGCTGATGTGTCTGTTTTTTATCAATTAATGTGTGCCACGTGTGTAATTCTATTTTTTAAAAAATAAAAAAAATGGTATTTTTAGATTTTTTAGAAAGGGAATCACGTGAGGCCTTCTCATACCCTCACAAAATCCTACCACACCCCCCCTCCAAATTAGAATCTCTAACTTCTCAAAATCCCTAACTTCTCTGATTCTTCTCATCTTCT